>Ga0214545_1011096_pt1 | contig 12623 bp, 10 predicted proteins | sample CNSS4metaG_FD_160064 | JGI IMG/M metagenome (GOLD analysis project Ga0214545, IMG submission 160064) | Root nodule microbial communities from cowpea collected in UCLA plant growth center, Los Angeles, California, USA - CNSS4 | ecosystem: Host-associated > Plants > Roots > Nodule | place: USA... | reverse complement strand
ACCACTTTCATCTCATGCATTCAATTCTCATTTCACCCAACCATCATGTATAATTCCATGCCATCACTCATACCAAACATACCAATTCCAGTGCATATATATATATATATATATATATATATATATATATATATATATATATATATATATATATATATATATATATATATATATATATATATATATGTATGTATGTATGTATGTATCAGGAAATCATGCATATTCAAGTCATATAGCCAACCCACAGATAAACCAAAGGAAATAGACCCAAACCTGACCCCTTTCTCGCTTAGGCTAAATGCCTTCGCTTAAGCTGCACAACTGTCTCGCTTAAGCTAGGCGAAGTCGGCTGAGCGAGATCTGCAACAGGGGCGCTCTGCGAGCTCTCGCCTGGGCGAGACTCCCTCGCCTGGGCGAGACTCCCTCGCCTGAGCGAGGTCACTCTTCGCCTAAAATTAAAAACATCTCGCCTGAACGAGAGCTTCAACAGAGAGCACCACTGGTCTCCTCGAGGACTCGCCTAAGCGAGCCGTTCTCGCCTGAGCGAGACGTGCATCGCTCAAAATCATAGTCGGTCGCCTGGGCGAGAAGCTCAAGCAGAACCAGGGCGAGCTTCTGCTATTCTCGCCTAGGCGAGACAAGCTCGCTTGGGTGAGAATATCAGCTCTCGCCAATGTTCCACGCATGCAGCACCAAAAACAACCAAAGATACCCATAACACGCATTCATATACACTCACAAGCACTTTCAGTCCATTTCAAACATAAAACAGAGGCAGAATCAAGCACACACAACCAAAAGACTAAAAAAACCTAGCTCCCCTTACCTGTTTTGAGAGCAACTTAAGCAAACAGGTCCGAAACTAAGGGCACCACAGCTCCCGCCGAAGCTAGAATAGAGCTGAAACATGAAGATTCGTACAGAACGAGGTTAGGAAACTTAACCTAACTTGACCAACCTGTTCAAACAATGAGAAAAGGGGAAAGAATGGATTAGAAGCTCTAAAGCTCAGAGCTTACCTGGAAAAAGAAAGGGGTTTTGCTTGCTCTGAGACGGAGAAACCTTGTGCCCTAGCAGAACACCTTGCAGGAGACAAGATGGGAAGAGAAAATTGTTGTTTCTGAAAAAGGGAGACAAGAGAAAATGAGAAAGTTGATTGGGGTATTGGGGTCCTACAGAGGGGCTAACCTTGGACCTACGAAAGGCCAGGCCCAACCCTTTTTGGGACAGAAAAATGGGCTTACAATTACAAAATTATAAAATATACAAATATAAAATTATGAAACTAGTTAAAATATTATGAAATTATGAAAATAAAAATTATCAAATTGTAAATTTATTATTTTATAATTTTTTTATTTTGCAATTTTATAATTTCAAAATGATAAAATTATAAAAAAAATTATAAAACAAAAATATTATAAAACTATAAAATTATAAAACTATAAAATTTAAAACTAAAAATTGTTAAATATAAAATTATAAAAAACAAAAATTTTAAAAATCAAAAAAAAATTTACAATTTAATAATTTAATAATTTTGTCATTTCATAATTTCACAATTTTACAATTTATTAACTTTACAATTTTATACCTGTTTAATAATTATATAATTTTATATTTGTATATTTTATAATTTCGCTATTATGAAATTATATATTTTTATAATTTCATAATATTGCAGTTTGTTGATTTTTGTAATTTTGTATTTTTTTAAATTTATAAATTTTAGTTAAATTTAAAAATAGTTTTTGTTAAATACAGTCAATATTCGAAAAAGATCTCGACAATATAACTATCATATTACAAAGTTAACTGTCACACTTAATTATACTTAATTATAAGACTTAATAAAAAAAGTTTTAAAATTTGAAAAATTCAATACAACAAATTTATTAGAGGACAAAAATCATAATTAATCTTATAAAATATATATATATATATATATATATATATATATATATATATATATATATATATATATATATATATTTGTAACCTATAAATTTAATATGAGGACAGAAATAATATCTCATGCCAAATTCTCCTAACGGGCTTAAATTTAATTATAAGAGTGAAAAAGTGGTCTTTGGATTCCATGCCAGCTAATTAGGCAAAATTTGAGAAATCGGATTGGAGTGTTAATCCCGCCCACCAGCTTTTTTTAAGAAAACAAAAAATTAAAAAAATATTTTTTTTTTATATTATATTACTTAAAAGATGTTAATAAACAATAACTTAATTTATTAACATTTATAAATTAAGTTTCAATTATAATAGTTATTTAACATATAAAGATAATTATTTAACTTAAATATTTTTTCATTCTCAAATTATTATAAGAAAATATTTCATCCTAAATTAAATTATAAACTATTTCATCTTCAACTTTCATATAAAACATAGGTGGATGTTATATTATAATTTACATGGAAACAATTTTCATATTAAATTAAAGAATAAAGAAACAAATGTTCTTATCTATCATTTTTTTTCGAAAACAAGTGGGTTTTTATCTGTCATCAAATGAATTTAAAAAAAATCCAGTTTGGATTAGAAAAATATATTTTTGTAAAAAAAAACAAAACAAGTGAGTTTTTCTATCAAATGTCTTCATTTGCTTACCAAGAGAACTTTGATGCATCATTTGCAACCTGTTTTGGTAATAGTAGTGTGGGTTAGGATTCATTTGTTGTTCACGTGAGAGAGAGAAAGTGAGTTTCACTGAAAGAGAGAGAGTAGTATGAGGTGAGACATGGGTGAGTTTCAATGAGAACTCTCCTGAAGTGGATTGAACCTAATACCCAACGGGTGGAGCTGCTGAAGCCAGAATGGAATATTCTTAGTAATAAAACAATTTTTCTTGGGTAAGATAGCCAAAGGTGATTGGCCCAAGTGGAGCTTTGGTCCAATTTCATGGCCCTAGGTAGCAGGTAGCATAGCAGACACACAATTAAAAACATGTACAACTTATTTCAATTTTCCCCTTCTCAGATCTGTTTTCATAACATTTTACAAGAATTCTGTTTCCGCCATCCTTTTGAATCGTTCAGAGATAATCTTACTTTTTAAGTATATACAACTAAGGATTTAATCTTTAGATTTATGTATACAAAATTTATTATAAAATTACCATAATTAAATAAGTTTTTTAAGAAATTTTTTAAGTTACTTAACTTAGGTAGTAAAAAAATATCTTTTAATCCGTATAATTAAAAACATTTCTCCTAAATGTTTATAATTTGTAATGTCTTTCGAAGATAAAAAGAAATAAAAATAATGGGAAAACATTAATAATATACAAGAATTATTATTTAAAAAATAAATCCCAACTTCATAGTAAGTTTCAGCTAAAAACAGGAAAAGAATCGGTTCACCAAACATATTTTCTTTTGCATTTCTGGTGATTATTGAAAGCTAAAAATGATTATAGAAAAACAGAAAACAATCATGGCCAAGGCAGAAATTCTGTAATGACAAGATGACTCAACAGCAAGATAAAATATAATTTGCAGATAGAATAAAAACAAAAAAAATATATAATAAAAAGGTGTGAATGTGCAATATGAGAGATTGAAAGAGAAAGGGAGGGGGTAGGTGTGGGATTGACCGAACCTCCTTCACGCATACACCATCCCCTCAAGACATGTCATGTTCCATTTTCTCTTAAAAATATCAAAGCACCAACCAATATATAATCTCCTCAACCCTTCTCTTTCTGCTCTCAGCTTGTTCGTTCCTTTCTCAAGAGAACACCAAGCTACACACTGCACAGCCCAATAAGCAAATTCAACAAAATACCCTATTCCAATTACCAAACCTCAGTTTTCTTTTCTTAATAATAATTTCACTTAAGCCCTTTAATATGCAGACCCTCACTTCGCCGTGCGCTAACCCTATCAACTATCTCAACCGGCCGTCTCACTCGCTTATTCGGGTCGCTCCGATCCGATTTAGGGTCAAATGCGGTTACGGCTTCGAAACCGCGGGTTTTTCGCAAGGATTCGGCGCGACTCGAGCCGATTGGCAAAGCTCGAACGCCATCTTAGCCAGTAAAATTATGTCGCAGCAAGAGGATTCTCCTGCCGGCGACAACAGCCCCGCCGCCGTAAACGGCAATAACGCTGCCGTAACAAATCTAAATATCGTACCTGTCAAACACGACGGCGGCAACAGCAAGCCGCTTCCGCCGAAGCCGCTCTCGATCACCGACCTCTCCCCAGCACCGATGCACGGCTCGCAGCTGCGCGTGGCGTACCAAGGCGTTCCCGGCGCGTACTCGGAGGCCGCAGCGGGAAAAGCGTATCCGAACGGGGAAGCCATACCGTGCGACCAGTTCGAGGTGGCGTTCCAGGCAGTGGAGCTCTGGATCGCGGATCGCGCTGTTCTGCCGGTTGAGAACTCCCTCGGCGGCTCGATACACCGGAACTACGACCTCCTCCTCCGGCACCGCCTCCACATCGTCGGCGAGGTCCAGCTCCCGGTGCACCACTGCCTCCTGGCACTCCCCGGCGTCCGCAAGGAGTTCCTCACGCGCGTGATTTCGCATCCGCAGGCCTTAGCGCAGTGCGAGCACTCACTCACGAAACTCGGCCTCAACGTGGCGCGTGAGGCAGTCGACGACACTGCCGGCGCCGCGGAATTCGTCGCGGCAAACGGCCTCCGCGACACGGCGGCGATCGCGAGCGCCCGCGCCGCAGAGCTCTACGGTTTACAGGTCGTCGCGGATGGAATCCAGGACGATCCGAACAACGTGACGCGGTTCGTGATGCTGGCGCGCGAACCGATAATTCCGCGCACGGATCGGCCGTTCAAGACGAGCATCGTCTTCGCTCACGATAAAGGAACCTCCGTGCTTTTTAAAGTGCTTTCCGCATTCGCGTTTAGGAACATTAGCTTGACGAAGATCGAGTCCAGGCCTCACCGTAGCCGTCCGATTCGCGTTGTTGATGATGAGAGCGAAGGAACCGCCAAACACTTCGAGTATTTGTTTTACATCGATTTTGAGGCTTCTATGGCGGAAGTTAGGGCTCAGAACGCCCTCGCTGAGGTTCAAGAATTCACCTCTTTCCTGCGAGTGTTGGGGAGTTACCCTATCGATATGACACCCTGGAACCCCTCTTGTCCCCGAGAAGATTGACATTGCAATTTTCTCCCGCGCTTCTCAACTATAATTGCCCATATTATCATATATCCACCACTCTCCATCTTCCATTTGTGACGGAAAACATCAAATTGTTTCAATCCCGTGTATAGTGTAATGGAGTATCGAATCGACAGTGTAAATACTGTCACTTAATTATTTTTTAAGCATTTTTACTTAGTTAACAATGTGTGAAAATCAAACTATTTCATATTTCTCTATTTTTATCTTGTTAAGATTTAGATTTTTTGTTTTATATTTCATTTAAATTACATTTATTTTACACAAATTTTATTTTATTTTTTCATATTTTGGACAAAATAAATGGTGTTCAATATTGGTGGTTTTATAAATATTTAGTAATTATTTTTAGATGAACGATGATAAGTAATTCAATTCTACAAATTAATTTATAAAATGAGATTGATATTTATTTATTTAGTGTATATTAGTCATATTTTTAGTAGATGTAACATGTTAACACATTTCTTTTCATGGTGAAATATATATATATATATATATATATATATATATATATATATATATATATATATATATATATATATATATATATCAAATTGAAATTAAAATTAAGAGTATAAAAATATTTCTTTAATCGATGAGGTTGCCATTTTGGTACTAAGAACACCGATCGAAGTAATTGGTAATCTTTTTATTCATTATATACTTCTACCATCAAGATTTAGTGTCAAATTTGAAGAAAGTTTGGTCATCTTGTCTCTAATTGTTAGTATCGGTACAATCATGATTTCCATTTTTTTTTTCAAGTCAACAACTCTTAGGATTTTTCTTTGGAGTTGATGTTGGTTTTCAACTTTTTTCTTCATCCATTATGATTTATTCGTTTTAGTACTCCAATAGTGGAGCATTTCATCATGTTATTAATGATATCGCCTTATTTTCTTCAAAATCTTAATTCAATAGTACTAAAAAAGTTAAATTAGGTAACGGTACATGCTTGTCTATCATCCATACTGGTTATGTCGTTTTCAGTTACTCCCTTACTTCATCAAGTTTTGTATTTAACAATTTTTTTACATGTTCTCCAAATCACAAAATATGTCGAGTGTCTCTCAATTTGCTAGAGATATTAAAGTGTTTTTGAATTTTTGTCATAACTTCTGTAATACTATAAACACGAAGTAATCAAGGAGGATTTTTATGTTGCTGGTGTTCATCATAGGCTCACTTGCCCTTATACACAACCAAAATGGTGTTGTTGAGCACAAACACAAACATGTTATTAAGATAAGTCTTAGTCTTTTAGCTCATGCTTCTCTTCCTTTTAAATATTGGGATATGGCTTTCTTGTTGCAATCATGGTCATTAATACTTTTCCTATGTTTGTTCTTAATAATGACAATCCTTATCATGTTCTTTATGGAAAACAACCTCATTGTAGTATATTCAAAGTTTTTAGTTGTAGTTGTTATCCTTTGCTTTGATCGTGTAATCAATATAAATTTAATTTCAAATTTCATCTCGCTTATTCTTAGGTTATCATTTCAATCATAAAGGCTATATTTGTTTAATCCCAAATGGTAAAATTTGTATCTCTTATAATGATATTTTTAATGAGCATGACTTTTCATAACATGACAAAAATCAGTATGAAGTGTCATCCACTGATATTGATAATATTAGTGATACTAACCTTCCTCTCTTGGTTCTTCCTTCTACTATATATGGATTTCTACTACTGTTATCCCTAATAAACACAACAACTCCATCAACCATTCTTCTAATATTGTTTTTGGTCTGCATTCATCTTTATTTGAGGACAATTTGACTTGTCCTTCTTCCCCTCATGTTCCATCCAGTGTTCCTTTTACTCTTAACATTCATTCAATGCAAACTAATGGCAAGTCTGACATTTATAAATCGAAAGCTTGGATTACAACCTCAATTGATGTGCAACCTACTACAATCTCAGTTGCGCTTAATCTACTAGAGTGGAAACAAGTTATACAACTTCAATTTGATGTGTTGCTCAAAAATAAAACATGGAACCTTATTGATCTTCCCCCTGAAGCCCATACAATTGGCTACATATGGATTTTTAAAAACAAATACAAATAAGATTGTATTTGTTTGTGGATACAATCAAGTTGCTAGTCTAGATTATTCTAAGACATTTTGTCCTGTCACTAAACCAGCTACCATACTGATTATTCTTTCCATTGTTATCTCTGCTAGGTGACCTATACATTATTTGAACATAAATAATGCCTCTTTAAATGGTGACCTATATGAAATTCTTTTTATGACCTAACCTCCTAAATTCTCCTATAATACTAACCAAGTTTGTAATCTTCACAAAGCTATATACAGAAACAAGCACCACGTGCTTGGTATCACAGATTCAATTCCACTCTTATCCAGATGAGTTTCACTCTTACCATTAGTAATTATTCTTTTTTTACTAGACATATCACTGATTTTGTTTGATTTATACTAATATTCGTTGATACATTTTGTATTTAACTCAAAGTGACGACATATTAAGGTTTATTACAAGGGTGACACTAGTTGGATTTTAACTCGTTCGTATGGTATCTAGTTTAATGACGAGACAAAATGTCTTAGAATAATCTAGACCAATGACATGATTGTATCCACTAGCAATTAAGCGAGCTTTCCGATGTTAAAATGAGACATCATTGTTGCATTTGTTTGTAAAGATCCATTTCAACCAATTGCATGACCTCCATGAGGAAGATCAACAAGGCTTCAGGTTTATGTTTTAGCAACACATCAAATTCAAATTGCATAGCTTATTTCCAATCTAATTGATTAACTGCAGTTTTGACAATAACAGGTTCCACATCAATTGGGGATGTAATCCAAGCCTTCAGTTTATAAATGTCAGACTTGCCATGAGTTTGCAACGAATAAATGTTAATAGTAAAAGAAATCGTAGATGAAACATGAGAGGAAGGAAGAGAAGTTGAATTATCCTCAAATAAAAATTGATGCTCATTAAAATGGAAATACTAAAAATTAAGTGTTTCTTTGTTGTGGATGTTCATTAGTTTGATTTTCTATATGTTTTATTTTATTTTATTTTTTTGTGATTTTCTTCAATACATTTGATAAAAATAAATATTTTATTTATTTATTTATTTATATAAATTAATGATTTTGCAAACACTACTTGTCGGATGTTAAGAGTCCTAAGAATGGTAAGGGTGACCCTTGGAAAAAATGAGTTCATCCACTAGCACACACAATAACCATTTTGTCTCAATAATTGCTTTTAGGGTATATTCTTTTGGGAAAAATTATTTGAGGGAGAGGGAATGGATTGATTTGGGTAGATTTGAGGGTGAAATTTATGTTGTTCTTTTTGAAGGATTTAGAGGTGATGTTAAAGTGGATTTGGGAATAAAGTTTGTAAAAATTTGTGAAGGATTTGATTGATGTGGTAGATAAAAAATAGTTTTAATAAATTAAAATATAAAATTACAATTTTGGCCATATAGTTAAAATTAATATATTATTATTATTAATATAATAATATTTATTATTTATTATTTTTATTATTTTTATTATTTAATAATAATATTCATTATATTATGTATAGTACCACTCAATAACTCAATTTCGAAGACCACATAATCAATTCTTCAATTTTGCAAATTCTATAGTGACATGTACAATTTCTAGAACTGCATGAAACATTCAAATTCTTTAATGTGAAACTGCACTGTGAAGCTGCATCCAATTACAATGCAATTTGTGGGTTCTTTATTATGAAACATGCACAATTTCCACAAATGAGATTATTTTTGTAAAATCACACATTTTATCCACAAATCTTCTTAATAATGCGGGATGGCATAACATGTTGATTTCGTTGTTCCACGCTCGCATTCGCTTGCAAATTATTCCAAACGAACACAGAGAATCATCGCAAATCTGCGTCTTGTGTTCTGCTTGAATAGTAAATCACCACAAAAGAACATAGCCTTAAAGCTTTAAAACCAACATTCATAGGTTGAGATTTATGAAATGACGGTGAAGAAAGAAAAATACATAGGAGTAATTGTACCATTAAACTTGTGTTGTCATATTTTCTTAACTTTCTCATCATTTTAACTTAAGAAAATATCCAATGAAGTTAGGAATACATCAATTCGATCCTATTTGTTGTTATTTAAAATCCAATCAAACTCCTATCTTCTTTTTCTAATATTTTTCCTTTTTCTCTCTTCTCCGACCCATCTTTCACACTACAAATAAAGTTTAAAAACTTTTGACAAGCCTTGTGTAAAGCTAAAATTATCATTACCTAAAAACACTTTTTGAATTGAGAGGCATGAAAAAAATAGTGATAAAAAAAATTATTTACATAAATAAAAAGAAAGAAAGTTAAAGATTTTATCTTTATTTAAACATAAAAAATAGTGAAGCAAATAAATCAAATATATATTATTTATATTACAAAAAATTATCTTTTAAAACAACTTAAAGAAATATCCTCACGATTATTGGGAAAATAATTTGGTAAGTCTAAAATGTTCTTCCTTCTCATTTTGGTACTTTTATTTAATCCCATATGCTTTTTAAACATAGTGTAGTCAATATCATTTAGCATATGTGTGAAAATACTTATCTTTGATGGATTGGTCCTTGTTTGTTTCTTTTGAGTCATTCAATGATTTTGATGCTACTTCTGAAACTGGTCGTCGAACTAGTTAAATTAATTTTAATACTAACGGCTTTGAAGAATTAAATTAGTATCAATTATTATAATGCAAAAACTGAATTGATTGTTTATTCTGCCTTAAATTTATGATGAGAGCACTCCAAGCCCATGTTTAACATATTTTAATCATGATCATAAAAGATATGTAACTACTGTTTCTATAAAAGATTTTTATTATTTATTAAAGCCAAACTATTTTGGAGATTTAAGTTGCATTGCATGATTCCACTTAGAAAACGACACTGTATAAAGTTATAGATTTTAGACTTAAATATAATTTAGTGTAAGATTTTTTATCCTTTTATAATGTTTTATTTTATTTTGGTTACTAGAAAATTAAGAATTGATATTTTTTTTATCTTAGTATTATATGTATGATATTAATTAACTATTTATATGTTGAAAAAAAAAGTGACACGTACTAATGTTATAATATAATGCAAACTAAAAAAGCTCCAAGTCAATATAATAACTATTATTAAAAATTAAAAACTAAGGATAATCATTTAAACTTTTTAATGGACAAAAAATTTCAAGAACTAAAATCAAAATCCATATCTTTATAAAGACTAAACAATGATTTTAGATTTTACAAGAATAAAAAATGAAAAAAAAAATATAAAATCCTAAACTATAACTATTTAGTTTTAAGAGAATTAAAAGCTTAGTTAAACCTTAATCGTGGTTGTTGTATATAAAAAAGTGTTTGTTTAACTGTCATAATTTTGTAGGTTATTTTTCTAAACTGTCATAATTTTGATGGTCATAAACTTCCTTCTTCTACGTTGATAAAACAACACTCATAGATTACGTATTAGGTTGATTCAAACAATCAAAATGTGGATAAATTGAATGGTAGATGATGATGTAACAATAATGCATTTAGGGGAGATATTAGAAGTGGGCTTCAAGCTTAACTCAACCTTACAAAACTAGCTTATAATATTATGAAATTGCCGTTATGGGTGGTCTATTAGTGGCCCGATAGCGGGTAAAACAGAATATCCAAAAAATCTCGTTATTTTTTAAACAATGGCTCTGATACCATATTAGAAGTGGGTTTTAAGCCTAACTCAACCTTACAAAACCGGTTTATGAAATTGTCTTATTTTTAATCGATGTAAAACTTCCAAGATATTAGAAACACGTTTTTAAACTCATTCTTTTAAACTCGTATTTTTATTAATCAATATATAAACATTTATAATCACAACTTATTTACAAATTTTATTTCGTGTTTATTATTTTAAATAGATTTTAATCATTGAAAAAATTATGTTTACTAACATGTTGCTTGTACTATTTTCTTTACGGTAGCCATAAAGTGTTAGCATAAATGAATTAATAGTTGAAAAGTGAAATGAAAATAAGAGAGAAGAAAGTAATATTGTAATTTGTTGGCGGCAGGTTGGGTTGAGAGTGAGGGTTTGGTGAGGAAGATGAAAGGGTTGTGTGTGTAGTGGTAGGTGAGGGATGTGTTTTCTTATTCTTATACTCTTCATTAATTAATTAGTTATATGATTTGTGGTTCATAATCATTGTTGCTTAAGTAAATCTACACTATATTTCCATTTGTCTTTAAAAATAATTTAATTGGATTTGAGTTTGTTTAGAAAATATATTCTTTTATAAGTTTTTTTTTAAAACATTGATATTTATTTTTGTAGAACCCACTTGCAAGCCGATATACATGTCTTTCTTCTTTTCTTTTCTCATTCCTTTCTTCCCTAGCCCTTTTAATTCTCTTAATTTGCCTTTTCCATGACAACTGCAAATTCGTATAAATAAATAGTTGTAATTGGAGTTTTGTTTGATCCAACCAAAAAAAAAATTAATGTAATCAACACCTCACTTATGATGCAATGTTGTTTCTTTCTAAATTTAGACCAAATTCATTTTTTTATAATATTTTTATTAAAAAAAACATTTTTATTAGGCTTAAATACATTTTTAGTCCTCATTTTCGTAATGTTTGTTGTGGATGGTCCTCATTTTGACAGAATGTTTAAAATGATCCTCATTTTTATTGAATGTTTAAAATGATCCTCATTTTCGCAATTCGTGTTTTATTTGGTCCTTTTTCGTAACGCCGTTTAAATCATTAACGGAGCATTGTACAGGTGGCACGATTTTGTAGTAGAGTATGTGTATTGTGTGGTAATTAACGTTAATTACTCAATTTATGAGAAATTTTGCAATTAGGAAAATTTCTTCATCTTCGTCTTTCTTGAGCTTGGATTATTTGCAGAGGAAGCAGCTAATACTGCCATTTCATTATTGGATTGCATTTGCGCTCTTCATTTCAATTTTCCAGTTAATCTTCTTCTTCCTGCAATCCCATTATATAGGTATGTTACGGTCCCAATCTTCTTCCTTTACCTTTGGTTGTAAGTTTGAGGCAACCGTGTTGTATCACTTTGTGCACTGTTGGTGGTTCAACGAGAAATGAATTAACCTCGATTTGTAGCTGCGAAAAGATGGCAGTAGCTGCGGAAAGATGGCATCTTTGAGGATGGCAAGAACTCACAAATAATATTGGTAGAAAATTTTGGGTACAATCTGTTGTTATTTTTGTGTTAATAATAAATTGGTTTTAATTTTCGGTTTATTGATTTACAGAGTAATGGTTCCAATAATGTGGGCTGCAACTTTTTCAAATGGTGGTGTTGATGAAAAGGATGTCATCATCATGACACAAATGAGGCAGATTAATGATTTGGAGAAGTCATTGAAGGTTGTTGAGAAGAGGCT
>Ga0214545_1011095_pt1 | contig 12623 bp, 4 predicted proteins | sample CNSS4metaG_FD_160064 | JGI IMG/M metagenome (GOLD analysis project Ga0214545, IMG submission 160064) | Root nodule microbial communities from cowpea collected in UCLA plant growth center, Los Angeles, California, USA - CNSS4 | ecosystem: Host-associated > Plants > Roots > Nodule | place: USA... | reverse complement strand
CCCAATTGAACTTGGGTCCTTTCATGTTAGTGGTTTGAGGTGTTCCTTTAGGTACCCATTTGTACTCTCCTTTAGGAACCCCACAATTTTTAAAATAGCAGGAATTTGATGCATGACCAAGTTCAGAACAGTAGGAGCAAATGACAGATGTTGGTTTACTCATATCTAGAAAACTTCTGGTGCCTAATGGATTAGATTTGCCACTGTAACCTATTCCCTCTTTATTAAGCACACTCCTTTGAGATCCTAACACTGCATCAAGGTTTGATCTTCCCAAAGTGAATTTTGAGAGAGTTTTCATTAGGTAATCTATCTTTTCTAGCTGTCCTGGGCATTTTTCACATTGGGGAGAGCTTGTGTCATCTTTGGACCTAGAGTGTTTCTTAGATTTCTCTAGTTTTTCAAGACTTGTTATCAGATTTTCATTTTCCTCTTCTAGTTGCTTTACTCTACCTTCAAGCCATTTAATTTCTCCTCTACGCTTATTATTTGACTTTTGCAATTTTGTGGCTTCCTTATGCAATTCATTAAAAGCATCAAGTAATTCATAGTAGTTATTTTCATCATCATTGGAGTTGAAACTACTCACACTGCTCTTAGAAGAGCTTGTTCCAGCCATAAGACAGAGGTTGGTCTCTTCCTCAATGCTTCCATCAGATTCACTAGATGAGCTGGAGTCACTGTTGTAAGCTTTCCTTTTCTTCTTGTGCTTGTCTGCCTCACCTTTCTCTTCTAGTTTTTGCTTCAACTTGAGGACAGGGCATTCAGGTTTGATGTGTCCCATTTTTCCACACTCATAGCAGGTTGGAACATGTTTTTCTTGCTTCCTAGAGGATCTTTTAATTTCTGCAAAATTACCGTTAGATTTGTTCTTGTACTTTAGAAATTTTGAGAACCCCTTTACCATTAGTCTTAAAGCTTCACTGTCAGAGTTATAATCATCATTAAAGTCATCTGCAGATTCTACTTTCTTCAGTTTTGCTGCAGATTTTACAGCACTCTTCAAGGCTATTGTGTGCCTATTTTCTCCATCCTCTTCTTCCTTGAGTCTTCCAAGCTCTAGTTCATGTTCCCTTAGTTTCCCAAAGAGTGTGGCTATGTTCATGCTAATGAGATCTCTAGATTCTGAAATTGCAGTGACTTTGGGTTGCCATGTCCTATTTAAGCTCTTCAAAATTTTGATATTGAGTTCCTCTTTGTCAAAAGTCTTGCCAAAAGCTAGGAGGTGATTTACTATATGTGTAAATCTTTTCTGCACATCACAAATGCTTTCTCTAGACTTCATCCTGAACATCTCATACTCTTGAATGGGAGTGTTCTTCCTTGCCCTTTTAACTTCATTCGTGCCTTCATGGGTTACTTCCAAGACATCCCACATTTCTTTGGCTGATTCACACACAGATACCCTGTAAAATTCATCCAAAGTTAGTGTAGAAGATATAATATTTTTGGCTCTAACATTATAGTGTGCCCTCTTATTTTCATCAAGAGTCCACTGTGAGAACTCTTTAAGAACAGTTTTTCCTTCTACTATCTTAATTGGTTTAAAAGGTCCATTCACCACAGCATCCCATACCCCTTTGTCCACTGATTCAAGAAAAATTTTCATTCTAATTTTCCAAAAAGGGTAGTTTTCACCAGCAAATAGAGGTGGCTTGTCGATGGATTAGATATATCAAGATCTTTCTAATCGATTATCGTGCGATTAACCAGCTCTGATACCAATTGTTAACAAAACAGATTTGTCTAATAGCTTAACCTAGAAAGGAATCTGAATTGATTAATGAGTTTTTCACTTATTTAATGTGAATCTTGAAGGAGTCTTTAAGTCTTAAAGCTCAATTAATCAATTTCGCAGTTCTAGGTTAATGGACTGTTTAAAATCAATCAAGAAAGATTGTGAGAGAAGAGGAAGAAGCAATACACCATAATTTATACTGGTTCGATTCAAGATGAATCTACATCCAGTCTTCTCCTAAGTAACTCACTTAGGAGGAATCCACTAACACAGATAGGATCCAAGAATTACAAGAACACCTATATAATTCTAGACCCTAAAAACCCAAGAGCTTGATCTACCATTCAAGAACTCCCCCTAGGAGTAATGCATCCACGCAATTGCACCTAGGCCTACACTTCACACAATGAAGCAACTGTAATCAGGAATACAATAAACAGAATCAAGAAACGAATACACCTATGTTGTGTAGATTTGACAATATGCTCCTTGATTCAAGCAAGACCCATCATGGTAGAATCAACTATCAATCTTCTTGGATCTGCACTTGAATGATCTTCCAGAATGCTCAATATCTTTGTCACTCTCAGAAGGCTCTCTCTTAGAAGGAAAACTGCATAATTTATCAATTTTCTCCAGACTTAAAACATATTTTAAAACTAGATTTTATACAGCTTTCTCTGTTGTCATTAATGGATTATCAATTTACCTAATCGATTATCGTGAGTGTATTTTCACTGCCTTAGTGCAATACTCACAGCTAATCCATTAGTTAAACAGCTAGCCATTCATGTTTGCACAAGCAAGAGTGTAATGGTTAATTACAACTTAATGCAGGCTTGATTTAACTCTGATAATTTCATACAAACAGCCTAATGCACAGCCTAACTAAAAGAGGACTAATTCTAAATTGGTAATGCATATGAAGTGTAGCCTTGGACATCATCAAAACCATCTTCATATGAGTTGAAGTAGCTCCCCCTTTGAACAAAATTAAAAATTATATTTAAATCAAAGAAAAATAACATTACCAAATTGTACTTTATTTTAAAAATAATTAAAAATTATCATTATATAAGTTTGATTTATCGTAGAAAAAATATGAAAATGTATAAATGAAAGTAACACAATTTAATAAAGAAATATTTAAAAGATAATATAATAAAAAATTTATAATTACAAATTACTTTTTAAACCTTATTTTATAACAATTTTTAAATTTTCGTTACTAATTATTTTTGTAAAATTAATTTGAAAAGTCATATTTTTACATCATTTTCATAATTAAGCTGAAAAATAAATTGCGGACATAATTGTAATCTTGATATCACCCTCAAACCAAGACTTAACAAAGATGATTTAAAAATAGAAGAATTTCCCTATTCCTTCCCCTTTTTCTCCCTCAAGGTTGATCGGAAGGAGAGGGAGAGGATGACATCACGTGGATTACAATGTGAAGTTTGTGTTATTCACTTTAAGTGGATTCAAGGTGAAAGTGGGTGTATTAAGTGTAAAGTTTGCTAAAGTTTTTGAGTGATTTGATGAATGTAATAGATTAAAAATTATATTTAAATCAAAGAAAAACAAGATTACCAAATTGTACTTTATTTTAAAAATGATTAAAAATTATCATTATATAACTTTGATTTATCGTAGAAAAAATATGAAAATGTATAAGTAGAAGTAACATACTTTAATAAAAAAAAAATTAAAAGATAATGTAACAAAAAAATTTATAATTAAAAATTAGTTTTTAAACCTTATTTTATATCAATATTCAAATTTTTGTTATTTTTACATCGTTTTCATAATTATGCTAAAAAATAAATTGCGGACATGATTATAATCTTGATATCACCCCCGAATCATTGCATAACAAACATGATTGATAAATAGAGGAATTTCCCTCTTCCTTCCCGTCTCTCTCCCACAAGGTTGAGTGGAGGGGGAGGGATAGGATGAATTTAAGTGGATTAGAGTATGAAGTTTGTCTTGTTCACTTTATAGGGATTAAAGCTGAAAGTGAGTAAATTTAGAGTAAAGTTTGTTGAAGTTTGTGAGTGATTTGATGGATGTGATAGATTAAAAATTATATTTAAATCATAAAAAAACAAGATTACAAAATTGTACTTTATTTTAAAAATAATTAAAAATTATCATTATATAAGTTTGATTTATCGTATAAAAATATGAAAATGTATAAATGAAAGTAACATATTTTAATAAAAGAATATTTAAAAGATAATGTAATAAAAAAATTTATAATTAAAAATTACTTTTTAAACCTTATTTTATAACAATTTTCAAATTTTCGTTATAAATTATTTTTTTAAAAATAATTTGAAAAGTCATATTTTTACATCATTTTCATAATTAAGCTGAAAAATAAATTACGGATATAATTGTAATCTTGATATTACCCTCAAACCAAGACATAACAGAGACGATTTAGATATAGAAAAATTTCCCTCTTCCTTCCCCTCTCTCTCCGTCAAGGTTGATTGGAGGGAGAGGGAGATGATTAATTCAAGTGGAGTAGAGTGTGAAGTTTGTGTAGTTCACTTTAAGTGAATTAAAGGTGAAAGTGGTATGATTTAGAGTAAAGTTTGTTAATGATTGTGAGTGATTTGATGGATGAAATAGATTAAAAATTATATTTAAATAAACGAAAAACAAGATTACCGAATTGTACTGTATTATAAAAATAATTAAAAATTATCATTATATAAGTTTGATTTATCGTAGAAAAAATATAAAAATGTATAAATGAAAGTAACATACTTTAATAAAAAAATATTTAGAAGATAATGTAACAAAAAATTTTATAATTAAAAATTACTTTTTAAACCTTATTTTATAACAATTTTCAAATTTTCATTATTTTTACATCGCTTTCATAATTATGCTAAAAAATAAATTGCGGACATAATTGTAATCTTGATATTACTCCCGAACCATTACATAACAAACATAATTGATAAATAGAGGAATTTCTGCCTTTTTTCCCCCTCTCTCTCCCTCAAGGTTAATGGGAGGAAGAGGGATAGGATGAACTTAAGTGGATTGGAGTGTGAAGCTTGTCTTGTTCACTTTAAGGGGATTAAAGGTGAAAATGAGTGAATTTAGAGTAAAGTTTGTTGGTGTTTGTGAGTGATTTGATGGATGTGATAGATTAAAAATTATATTTAAATCATTAAAAGACAAGATTACCAAATTGTACTTTATTTTCAAAATAATTAAAAATTATCATTCTATAAGTTTGATTTATCGTAGAAAAACTATGAACATGTATAATTGAAAGTAACATAGTTTAATAAAAAAATATTTAAAAGATAATTTAATAAAAAAATTTGTAATTAAAAATTACTTTTTAAACCTTATTTTATAAGAATTTTTAAATTTTCGTTATTAATTATTTTCGTAAAAGTAATTTGAAAAGTCATATTTTACATCATTTTCATAATTAAACGAAAAAATAAATTGCGGACATAACTGAAATCTTGATATCACCCTCAAACCAAGACAACATAAAGATGATTTAAAAATAGAAGAATATCCATCTTCCTTCCCCTCTCTCTTCGTCAAGGTTGGTTGGAGGGAGAGGGATAGGATGAATTTAAGTGGATTAGAGTGTGAAACTTGTGTTGTTCACTTTAAGGGGATTAAAGGTGAAAGTGAGTGAATTTAGAGTAAAGTTTGTTGAAGTTTGTGAGTGATTTGATGGATGTGATAAATTTAGAAAAAAACAAGATCATCAAATTGTCCTTTATTTTAAAAATTATACTACACCTAGGCAGCTTAGCCTGACTATAGCCATAAAATCCAGCCACATAGCTCCCAAAGAGGGAAATAATCACCATACATATGCCAAGTAAATAAAAGTAACCACCCTAAGCCGCTATAAGAGCAACCGGCCTAAGCCGCTAAAGAAGTAACCAGCCTAAGCCGATAACTTAAGGAAAGTAAGCGAGAACCTGAAAAATTCTTAGCATTACCAGCAAAACCCCTAAAGCCCACGATAATCGAACTAAGTGACCTGGACTAAGGCCCAAGCCCACCTACGACCCAAACATGGGCCCAATCCATGACGTGGCCATACATAATTAATAATCTATAAATATGCATGGACCCCAACAATTAAAGGTACGCATTCATTACTCCTGTAATTACTAGATTTGACTTTCTGAGAGTTTTTTGCTGACTTGAGTGTCAGAGTCTTCTTCGTAGGTAACCCCTCTCGAGTCCAAACTGGTCCAAATCGAGATACCTACAGATAGCATATGCCAGCCGGGAGGAATCCTGCTGAAAAGATTGCTGATTGAGGTAAGGTAACGCTTATGTCTGACATCTCTTATTTATTCTCTGCAGGAACAAAAATAATTAAAAATTATCATTATATAAGTTTGATTTGTTGTAGAAAAAATATTAATATGTATAAATGAAAATAACATATTTTATTAAAAAAAAATTTATATAATAATGTAATAAAAAAATTTATAATTAATAATTACTTTTTAAACCTTATTTTATAACAATTTTCATAATTAAGCTGAAAAATAAATGACGGGGATATAATTGTAATCTTGATATCACCCTCAAACCATTGCATAATAGAGATGATTGAAAAATATAAGGAATTTCCATCTTCCGTTTCCTCTTTCTCCGTCAAGGTTGATTGGAGGGAGAGGGAGATGATGAATTCAAGTGGATTAGAGTGTGAAGTTTGTGTTGTTCACTTTAGGTGGATTAAAGGTGAAAGAGAGTGGATTTAGAGTAAAATTTGTTAAAGTTTATGAGTGATTTGATGGAGGTGGTAGATTAAAAATTAAAATTTTTAAATCAAGGGAAAACAAGATTACCAAACTGTCCTTTATTTTTAAAATAAATAAAAGTTATCATTATATAAGTTTGATTTATCATAGAAAAAATATTAAAATGTATAAATGTAAGTAACATATTTTAATAAAAGAATATTTATGAAATAATGTAATAAAAAAATTTATAATTAAAAATTAGTTTTTAAACCTTGTTTTATAATAATTTTCAAATTTTCAATATTGATTATTTTTATGAAAATAATTTCAAAAGCAGTATTTTTACAACATTTTCGTAATTAAGCTGGAAAAAAAATTGCGGACATATTTGTAATCTTTATATGACCCTGAAATCATGGCGTAACGGAGGTGATTCAAAAATAGAGGAATTTCTATCTTCCTTCCCTTCTCTCTCCCAATGTTGATTGGAGGGAGAGGGAGAGGATGACATCAAGTGGATTATAGTGTGAATTTTGTGTTGTTCATTTGAAGTGAATTAAAGATGAAAATGGGTGGATTTAGAGTAAAGTTTGTTAAAGTTTGTGAGTGATTTGATGATGTGATAAATTAAAAATAATATTTAAATCAAGGAAAAACAAGACTACCAAATTGTCCTTTATTTTAAAAGTAATTAAAAAGTATCATTATATAAGATTGATTTGTCGTAGGAAAAATATTAGAATGTATATTTGAAAATAACATATTTTAATAAAAAAATATTTATAAAATAATGTAATTAAAAATTTTATATTTTATAATTACTTTTATACCTTATTTTATAACAAATTCCAAATTTTCGTTATTAATTATTTTTGTGCAAATAATTTCAAAAGCCATATTTTTACATCATTTTAAAGATTAAGCTAAAAAATAAATTGCGCACATAATTATAATCTTGATATCACCCTCAAAGCATTGCATGATAGAGATGATTGAAAAATAGAGGAATTTTTAAGGGAGATAATTTCAAAAGCCATATTTTTACCTCATTTTCATAACTAAGCTGAAAAATAAATTGCGGACATAAATTTAATCTTGGTATCATCGTCAAACCATGGCATAACAGAGATGGTTGAAAAATAGAGCAATTTACATCTTCCTTCCCCTCTCTCCGTCAAGGTTGATTGGAGGGAAATGGAGATGATGAATTCAAGTGGATTAGTGTGTAAAGTTTGTGTATTTCACTTCAAGTGGATTAAAGGTGAAAGTGGGTGGATTTAGAGTAAAGTTTGTTAAAGTTTGTGAGTGTTTGATGGATGGGATAGATTAAAAATTATATTTAAATCAAGGAAAAACAATATTACCAAATTGTCCTTTATTTTAAAAATAATGAAAAATTATCATTATATAAGTTTGATTTATTGTAGAAAATATATTGAAATGTATACTGAAAGTAACATATTTTAATAAAAAAACTATTTAAAAGATAATGTAATAAAAAAATTTATACTTGAAAATTACTTTTTAAACCTTATTTTATAACAATTTTCAAATTTTCGTTATGAATTATTTTTGTAAAAATAATTTCAAAAGGCATATTTTTACATCATTTTCAGAATTAAGCTAAAAAGAAATTTCACACATAATTATAATCTTGATATCACCCTCAAATCATGACATAACAGAGATGATTGAAAAATAGAGGAATTTCTCTTTTCCTTTCCCTCTTTCTCCCTCAGAGTGTGTTTGGATAGAGTATTTTAATGAAGCAATTCATTTTTTTTGAAGAATTTAGATTTCTTTGTAATGAAATATTTTGTTTGGATAGAGAAATTAAAAAGCATTTCAAATGCAAACATTTTTTTGAAGGATTTCAATTAGCAAAATTAGTAGAAATTCAAATACCCTCAAAATAGGTGGAATTTGAAATTCTTCTCACTCAACCTCACATTCTAGACGATCCAGACGAGCACGACGACCCGAACAGGCCCGACGATCCAAACGTGCCCGACGACCTAGATGAGCCTGAAGACCCGGACGGGCTCGACGACGTGGACAGGCCCGACGAACCAGACGGTCTCGACGATCCAGACGGGCTCGACGACTCGTACGGGCCAGACTATCCAGACAGGCCTGACGACCCAAACGAACCCAACTATTTGAAAGGGACCGTACAAGAAATTGAAATGTAAGGTATTTTAATTTTCTTATCCAAACAAGTTATTTAGAAAATGAATAGAATTCAATTGCAAGCAATTCAAATGCAAAGCATTTCAATTTCTAAGCATTGTTGAAATGCTCCATCCAAACACAAGGTTAAGATTGGTTGATTGGAGGGAGAGGGAGAGGATGACATCAAGTAGATTATAGTGTGAAGTTTTTGTTGTTCGCTTTAAGTGAATTAAAGATGAAAGTGGTTGGATTTCAAATAAGTTTGTTAAAGTTTGGAATGATTTGATGGATGTGATAGATTAAAAGTTATATTTAAATCAAGAAAAAATAAGATTACTGAATTGTCCTTTATTTTAAAAATAATTAAAAATTATAATTATATAAGTTTGATTTGTCATAGAAAAAATATTAAAATGTATAAATGAAAATAACATAGTTTAATAAAAAATATTTATGAAATAATGTAATAAGAAATTTTATAATTAATAATTACTTTTTAAACCTTATTTCATAAAAATTTTCAATTTTTTGTTATTAATTATTTTTGTAAACATAATTTCAAAGGGATTATTAATTATAAAATTTCTTATTACATAATTTCAATTTTTTGTTATTAATTATTTTTGTAAACATAATAGTTATTACAATATTTTCATAATTAAGCTAAAAAATAAATTGCGGACATAATTGTAATCTTGATATCACCGTCAAATCATTGCATAACAGAGATTATTGAAGAAGGGATTTCTCTCCTGCTTCCCCTCTCTCTCCCTGAACGTTGATTGGAGGGAGAGGTTGATGAGTGCATATTTTTTTCCTCATTTAGTGTTTAATTCTGAGTATTTTATTGAATTTGTGTGTTTAAAGAGTGATTTAATTAACAATTCTGAAAATTAGGCTATTTGAACTTGTGTGATAAAAATGTCTTAAAAAGTGATTTTTAGCTGCATAAATTATTTTTGGATATTTTGACGTTTGTTGATGCAGTTGAAGTTAAGATTAAGCTCATTTAAGGTGGAAAAATAAATTGATTGAAGTTACAAACCACCTTTAAATAAGGATAAAATCAGCAAGTTTTGGCAAAATCACTTTTGTACCCCATACATTACTTATACACTCCCCTCCTTCCAAATGGGCTACAGAAAACTTACTTCTACACTCTTATCTTTGTCTATTTTCACCCCTTTTTCCACTCATAAACTAAGATGCACTCAGATATGCCATGTGGCAATCCTCCACTTATTAAATTAAGCAATTAGAGAATGACACGTGGCGACATCCAAATACTCAAAATTCAGCCAACTAAATGATGCCACGTCAAAATCTTCATCTCTCCCATGAGAAACCCTAGTCTACAAAGTCTACAAAGTCTTTACTTTTGATTGAGAAGTTACTTTGGTTGAAAGTAAGGATGCCAATAAATTAATTGAGAAGTTACATTGATTAATTTAAAGTCTTAAACAAGAAATCAATAACAATAATCTTTAGGAAACCAATGATGAATCCTATTTTGAAAAAGCAGTGGCATCGACCTATTTTTCTTTACTATTGTTTTTGTCTTTATTATTTTATTTGACTAACCATTTTGTATAGATTTTATAAAAGCTAACATGTTAAAAATCAATTCTGTGCTCATTGGGAGACGACTTAGGGTTAACTTAACCTATACTAATTTTTTGGCTACTTTCTTAACAATACTGAAGTTGTTATAGATAAGTAGTATTAATTTGATCGCTTGACGACAGCGTTATCAGAGGGTGAGGATGAATTCAAGTGGATTAGAGTGTGAAACTTGTCTTGTTCACTTTAAGAGGATTAAAGGTGAAAGTGAGTGAATTTAAAGTAATGTTTGTTGAAGTTTGTGAGTGATTCGATGGATGTGATAGATTAAAAATTATATTTAAATCAAGAAAAAACAAGATTACCAAATTGTCTTTTATTTTAAATATGATTAAAAATTATCATTATATAAGTTTGATTTGTTGTAGAAAAATTATTAATATGTATAAATGAAAATAACATATTTTATTAAAAAAATATTTATAAAATAATTAATAAAAATTTTTAAAATTAATAATTAATTTTTAAACCTTACTTTATAACAATTTTCAAAATTTCGTTATTTTTACATATTTTCATAATTAAGCTAAAAAATAAACTGCGGACATAATTGGAATCTTGATATCACCCTCAAACCATTGCATAACAAAAATGATTGAAAAATAGAGGAATTTTCATCTTCCTTCCCCTCTCTCCGTCAAGTGGATTAGAGTGTGAAAGTGTGTGAATTTAGAGTAAAGTTTGTTGAAACTTGTGAGTGATTTGATGAAGTCTGATTTGTTGTAGAAAAAATATTAATATGTATAACTCAAAATAACATATTTTTTTTTAAATATTCATAAAATAATGTAATAAAAAAATTTATAATTGATAGTTACTTTTTAAACCTTATTTTATAACAATTTTAAAATTTTCGTTATTAACTTTTTTTGTAAAAATAATTTCCAAATTCCATATTTTTTCATCATTTTTATAATTAAGCTGAAAAATAAATTGCGGACATAATTGTAATCTTGATATCATCCTCAAACCATTGCACAACCTAAGATGATTGAAAAATAGGGGAATTTCCACTTCCTTCCCTTCTCTCTCCCTACACGTTGATAGGAGGGAGAGGGAGAGGATGAATTCAAGTGGATTAGAATGTGAAGGTTGTCTTGTTCACTTTAAGGGGATTAAAGGTGAAAGTGAGAGGATCTATAGTAAAGTTTGTTGGTATTTGTGAGTGATTTGATGCATTTGATAGATTAAAAATTATATTTAAATCAAGAAAAAACAAGATTACCAAAGTGTCCTTTATGTTAAATATGATTAAAAATTATCTTTATATAAGTTTGATTTGTTGTAGAAAAAAACTATTAATATGTATCAAGGTTGATTGGAGAGAGAGGGAGATGATGAAGTCAAGCGGATTAGAGTGTGAAATGTAGGAGCAAATTAACAAATCTGCACAACAATAGGTTTATTCGTTTCTTAGTTTTTTTTTTATTGTATTTCTGATTACAGTTGCTTCACTATGTGAAGTGTAGGCCTAGGTGCAATTACGTGGATGCATTGCTTCTAGGAGGAGTTCTTGATTGGTAGATCAAGTTCTTTGGTTTTTAGGTTCTAGAATTATATACATGTTCTTGTAATTTTTGGATCTTTATTGTGTTAATGGAATCCTCCTAAGTGGGTTTACTTAGGAGAAGACTGGACGTAGATTCTTTTTGAATCGAACCAGTATAAACTATTGTGTCTTGATCTATCTCTTCTCTTACAATCATTCTTAATTACCTTAAACAGTCCATAAACACAGAACTGCGAAATTGATTAATTGGGTTATAAGACTTAAAGATTCTTTCAAGATTCAACTCAACCAAGTGAAAGACTCATTAACCAATTCAGATTCCCTTCTTGGTTAAGATTCCCTTCTTGGTTAAGACCCGGGAAAAATTAGATTACAGGACAATACATAGAAAGAAAATTAATGGTTAGATTAATATTGTTGATTCATTTAATTTAATTAGGTTATTAAATTATGAAATAGAAAATAATTATTATTTGAGTGATTTAAGTTATTGTGGTGTTTATAATAATTATTTAAGTGATTTAAGGAATTAAGGTTAGTGGAGTTTAAGTGCTTTAAACCTTATAATGAACATAATATCATGTGATGGCATATAGCTTAGTGGTGAGAGTTTCGTGTTTAGAAGAGCAGGTGCAGGGTTTGAAACCTGGCTGGCGTAAAGCTGCATTTGTGTTTGTTTTAGAATCCATATTTTTTTTCTCTCCTTTAAAGGTGTGGGGCCCATGGAGCGTAAATGAATTGTGTTTCCAGGAGCATGCAGAATATTGGATTTCAAAACACTGCAACAGTTTGTTTTTTTTTTTTTGCTTTCTGTTTTTTTTTTTTTTTT
>Ga0214545_1011094_pt1 | contig 12624 bp, 7 predicted proteins | sample CNSS4metaG_FD_160064 | JGI IMG/M metagenome (GOLD analysis project Ga0214545, IMG submission 160064) | Root nodule microbial communities from cowpea collected in UCLA plant growth center, Los Angeles, California, USA - CNSS4 | ecosystem: Host-associated > Plants > Roots > Nodule | place: USA... | reverse complement strand
GTTCTGGAATGGGGGTTCTGGATCTCTGTTTTTTTTTATTATTTTGGTGCAGGTAGAAGATGAAGATGATTGGGTTATGTTCGTGTGTTGGTATGATGTTCGTGTTGAGTGCGGCGGGATTGGAATGGGATGCTGCGAGATTGGAATGGAGAAGGCAGGGATAAATGGAGGGAATGTGTGGCCATGGGAGTTTGGTTGGGAAGTAAGTGATAATTGGAGGATTTGGTGTTTGTGGTGAGTGCAACGGGAACTAACACACCTGCAGCATGCTCACTCAAGTATTATAGGTGTCGCACCCCTCAGAGCTTTTGGCTTGCTGATGGTGTCGAGTTTTTGTTCTCCTTTGCCTTACCGTTCTATGTTGAACGCGTGTGATTGTGTCAATTGTTAGAAGTGGCGGATGATAGTGAAGATGATGGTGAAAGGAATGGAGGGTGAAGGATGATGGTATGAATCTGTTATGTTGGTTTTGTGCAAGTTCAAGATGAAAGTGATAATTGAGGGATTGGGAGGAGGAGAATCTGTTGAGTGAATCAAGGGGCAACAATGGGTTATGGTGTTTTAGTTGGAATCCTGAGGATGAAGGTGTTGTTTTTTGTTTTGCAGAGAAAAGAATGAGAAAAAGCCCCCAAGAGTGAAGAAGGTCCATTTTCTGAATGAAGGAACTCTAATGATATTTGTTGTGCCTCTGCTCTGTTCCTTTCCCACCTCAAGACGTGGGATAAGGCTGAAAACAGATGTTGCTTCCTGCTCCTTCCTTCTTCAGCCATCATGACCATGGCCAGCTAGCTACCACCCATAACTATCAAAGACCTTACGTTAACCTCTTGGTCTTCTCTTTTTTTTTTCATTTTTTTTCTTAAATAATAAAAAAAAGGAAAATAAAGAAAATTGTAAATAAAAAAAATAAATAAAATAAGATTAAAACGAAAAAATAATAATAAAATAAAATAAAACAAAATAAAAATAAAAATAAAAAATAAAATAAAATAAAATAAAAATAGAATAATAATAAAAATAAAAATAAAAAATAAAATAAAAGTAAAATAAGATGAAAAGAAAAAAATAAAATAAAAGTAAAATAAGATTATGAGAAAAAAAAGGTAAAATACATTATAACCCAGACAAAATTGGGTGCTGACAAATATATTAATATTTTAATTTTGGTGTATTAATATATTATGCTTGTTTTTAATAGAATACCTGAAATACAAAACTTATCATGTTGTGTAAGATCTTGTAGTTTCCTAAACACTTTTAACCATTATTTCGAAAACACTTTTAAATTATAAAAGTTAGATTATTATTGCATAGTACAACCATATACAATAAAATTAGTGCAGTTTGGTTCAAAATAGTACAATTCAATTCAAAAAAAGTGCATATCGATTCAAAATTTGTGCAATTCAATTTAAAAATGCTTCAAACATAACATAGTTTATTAAAAGTAGTGCATTTCAATTCAAAAATTGTTCAGTTCAATTCAAAAATAGTGTAATTCGGAAAATAGTTCAATTCAAAAATAGTACAATTCGAAAAACAATTTAATTTATAATAGTTCAATTAAGTTCATATTACAGTGCGATTTAGTTCACTGCAATTCTATTCAGTTCAGTTTCTTAGAATAAAAAACAATTCAGTTTAGTTTGCCTGAACTATTTTTCAGTTCAGTTTAGGTGAACTATTTTATAGTTTAGTGCAGTATTTAACGGTGTAGTGCAATTTAGTTCTTTTTGGCTAGCCCTAATATTTACCAATTCGCACTCCATTTTACACTTTCGTTTTTTATTTGACAATGCATTTAGCCATATCATTGTGAGTTTGAGGGGGATATTAGCATAGGCCCATGTTTTAGGCCCATTTACTTATAATTTATAGGGTTAGCTTTGTGTGTGTATATATAACACATCTCTTGTAACATTTTATACACAGTCAATAATATATAATTATCTTCTTCACATATTTCAATGTTTTCTACAAAAATAAGGAAAGAAAAAACATATTTATCCTTCTTTGTTATCGGAAATATATTTATCTAACCCAATATCTTCTTGATCTCGTAGTTATAATATATTAACCTTTTGAAAGTATTCCTATCAAACAACTCCAATAAGTTCCTTAATTTAAATTGAATAATATATTTACCTTAATGATGGATTTTCGGTAAATATTTTGAATTTAGAGATATCACATACATAAAATGTACTAAAACTAAAATAAATTAATACTTTTATGTGTCAATTTATGTATAAAAAAATTAGAGGACTCACTAGTGCAAAAAGTCTTCTATACTGATTAAAAAAGGCTTTATGTACGGGTTCCAAAACTGGTATAGAAACAAGCAGTTTCACTTTTCTATTTCCGTTTTAGAACAGTATAGAAAGTTCTCTTTTTAATACCGATTAAAGCCATAATTGATATAAAAGGTGTCAGTAAGACTTATCTCTTATGCATCTCGTGAACTATCGCAACCTAATAAGAGCATAAAAATAAATAAAAGCACACTATCGCAACCTAAATCGCAACGGGACAGTGACTAAGGGATAAATAGTTGAAAAATAACAGTTTGGAGTCGCCACCATAGTTTATTCTGAAAAACTACGAAAAAACCATAAAATAAGAATTGGTCTGCAAAAATCAGAATTTGGGTTCGAAAATCGGTTACGTGTAGCGAAGGTATTAACACCCTACAAAGTCCATCCTAAGACGGTACCTTTAATCAAATATGCAAAATAGATGTGATTTTTATAAATTTTTATTTTCCCCAGAAATAAAAATAAAAGTATATAAATAAAAGAAAAATATATATTTTAACTTTTGGGCCTAACAAGGATTAACCTCGATCCTACGTATTTCCATTCATAATAAAAAATCAGGGACCCGTAGTTCTAGATAAAAAAAAGACTATTTAGAAAAACACTTTTGAAATATTTTGAATTTTTGGAAAGTGAACCCGACAAAGATTGACCTCGGTCCTACGTATCTCCATTAATAATGGAGAATCAGGGATCACGTACCGTACTTCTTTGAAAAACGTTTGTCGGTAGAAAACTTTTATAGGAAATATTTGTGAGTAGAAAAATTTTTAATTTTAGTGTAATATTTTGTAAAACCTGAATTATGAATATAAAAAGATATTTCCAATAATTTTAAAATAACCAAATTAGAAATATATGCAAAGTGATTTTAAAATATAAAAATAATCGAATTAGAAATGTATATAAAGTGATTTAAAATATTAAAATAACCAAATTGAAGTACATCCAAAATGGTTTAAATCATTGAGATAACCAAATTAGAAGTACATCTAAAATGATTTAGAAATATTAAAATAATCAAATTAGAAGTGCATGCAAAGTGATTAAAAATCTTAAAATAACCAAATTAGAAATTCGTCTAAAATGGTTTAAAATATTAAAATAACCAAATTGAAAGTGTAGTTTAAAATATTAAAATAAAGATAACAAAGTTAAAATATTAATAATAAAATAAGTGTCGTGAAATTGAAATAAAAGCTTATCTTAAAAATGAAAAAAAGAGTTCAAGTAATGAATCATAGGAGTGCAAGCAGTAAATAATAAATAATAAGCTAAAAACATTGGGTGTAACTAATAAAATGTGGGGTGTAAATAGTAGGAGATTATGAGGTGCACTGAACAGAAATTAATAATTAATGTAGACAAAGAAGGGTGTAGGGAGAAAACGTGGGTGCAACCAATAAAACTCAATAATAAAATAATCAAGGCAAATAGAAATAATGGAAAGCAAAAGTGAAAGGTGCGAAGAAAAAAAAAAAGCGGATGAAGTAAATGGGGGTGCACACAGTAAAAGACTTTCCCAAATCCAAATTTCTCTTCTTTCAAAAACCTAACACGCCAAAGGTTTCTCCTTTTCCCCTCTCACGTGAGCACAACCTCTTTGCACAGATCCATCACTATTGCACATCCATGGCCACCCACGATCGTCTTCGACCCTGCCATCATTGTCGGAGGTGTCGGTGGTCATCAAGCTCCTCCACTCTTCATCAGCTTCCTCCTTCGACATCTTCGCAAACCATCACGACTCCAGTAGCGGGCGTTGCCCCCGCACGTGCCACGGCTGGAGAGAGACGCTGTCGGCGAAGCCATTCATCACCAGAGTGTCCATCAATGTTGCCGAACCAACCTCTTCTTCTCCATTTGTTTTCTAATTGGAAACCACCGCGACAAGACAATGTGCGACCATTCCTCCATCTCCGCAACGAGGCTTCCTTATCTTATGCTTTTTTATTTCTGTCGTGAGGATGAATTTATGCATTGGATGAAGATAAAAATGGAGGTGAATTTGTGTGAAGATGAATGGAGGTTGGAGATGGATTCTTGACTTCTTTTATACGTGTATGATGATGAAGATTTTGTGTGTGTTTAAATGGAGGGCGGGGCTCTCTGTTTGGAGGACAAGATGTTGTCTGTTATGTGGTGGTGGGTTCGTGTGTTTCGAAGGTGGTAATGGCCATGATGAATGATGGTGTATTATGATGGGCGGAAGGGTTTGGTTTGTGGTGTAGAGGAGATGGAGGTGTGGGTTTTGTTATCAGGTTTATGTTATGGAGAAGGTGATGGTGTCCTTGTTAACAGAGAGGAAGAAGAAATATATGAGAAGAGTGTGTTCTGAGTCCGTTTTGGTTCTCGTAGAAAGAGAGGTAAAAGAGAATGTAGATAACTATCGTAGTAATCAGGAGGATGATGGAGTCTTCTGTTGGTAACTTGGATAGATAATCATATGAGGGTGTCAGTGGTTGGTGGAAAAGATGTGGGCAGTTAATGAAGATATGATGAGGAGATATGATGGAAGAAGATGATGGTCATGGAGGATCTTCCTTTCCTTGGTTCATGGAGAAGTCCTTGAGAGTGTAAGTCCAAGATAAAGGTGATGGGTGGTAATAAATGGTGATGTCTCGTAGAGTGAAGGGTGGAAGAGGTGTGCAGCGTGAATGTGAGGGTGGTGTTATGTGCATATGGAAAAGTGGCATTGGGAGGAGACTGAAGTGATGGAACTATCTCCTTTTTCTCTTGTGTGCGTGAGTGAGTGGAAAAGTTTTCTCTTGTGTGCACGAGTGAGTGGAAGGAGTAGACAGGATTTTAAGTGATGTATTAGGATAGGGAAATAAAAGGGAGAGAGAAAAGGCGGGCCATGTGGAAACGTGAGAGTGAAAGGATTGAGGAGGTGTGTGAAGAAAAACAAGGGAGTATTGAAAATAGCTTTTGGACCAAGTCCATTTTGAAAGGGATGTAAACACAAAATTTGTAGGTGTAAGAAGAAATATTTTTGAATCCTTTTGACTTAGTTGGTTATTGTTTTATTTTATTTTTTATATTTCACTTTTCTTTAATTTCTCAAATAAATTGAACATACGGTTTTAATTAATTCTCAAAATAAAATGTATTGACCCGGAAAAAATTGGGTGTTAACACAAACAAAAAATTTAATGTGGTTCGGCAACTTAAGGTCTACATCAACAAATACTCAACAAAAAACATTATCACTCAAGTGTTTTTTCAGGCAAAAATTGCAAATCTTTTTACAATTTTTTTATGGACCAAAACTGCAAACCCTTTATAGTGCAATTTTTCGAACAAAAATTGCAAACCTTCTAATAACACACAACTACCCAAGCCTTTATACACTCAAGAGACCTATTGAGTTGTGGTGACAATTCTAAAAGCTACTCTTTATTTTTATAATACTTTTCTACGACTCTCTTTTTCATGTTACTCGATGTCGGACTTTGATGAATACTCACTTGTGAACCAAGCTATTTAGTAGTGCTCCACTACACATTTTTCCTTCAACGGACCAACAACTTCTTCATAATTACCCTCCTTCTCCATCCGTGAAACTATTCTTCTTTAGTTTCCATATCATCCAACTATTTTATCTCCACGATTCTTCACTTGTAGAACACACAAAAACAACATAATATTATACAAATTTTATACCTCCTAAACTAAGTTTTAAACCTTTACCCCATGCTCTTCACCATTAGAAACCACTTTCCATTCATCTCCATCACTTTCACCTTTATAAACCTCAATCTCTATGATTCTTCATCCTTTATTTCCAATACATAACACTTAAACACAAACCACAAAACTTACATTTTTTCTCAATGCTACTTATAATCAAAGAATAAATTAAAATAAATAAATGAATAAATGAATAAAAGCCACATCATTACATAGTACCTTGTTGACACTCACCACGATGTAAGAGTGTCACACGGTTGCAGGTCATGCCACCATTTATGTGATCCACCATGCAAACGTAGCATCTTCAACCACCACCAGAAATAGTAGATAGAGCTCCAAGTTGGCCACCATCATCGCATATTGACCATGCCTCACTACCATCGACCTTTAAAAGAGACTGTGCAAGCCCAAATCCAACTTTGCACCACTACGAATGACGCCAACAACGTAGCTCCATCACATCAGATATCCACACTCCAACCATCACATGCATCGCCAAAAATTGTAGCGACACCGTTCGTGAAGACAAACAAATGTGGTAGGGAAACATCTCCGCGATGCAGTGGCAAGGAGGTGGCAGTGAAAGGGTGGAAGGATGAGATGATTGGTTCTCTGGATGAGGATGTTTGATAGGGTATAATTGGGTGAAGATAAAGTTGGGTAAAGAGAAAAAAGGATGTGAAGGTGAGGTGAGGTGTTGGTGTTGGGTCGAGAAGAAGCATGGAAGAAGAAACACTAAACAACCCCTATTTATGTGTTTACAAGTAAAAAAAATATAGACTACTTTCTATACCAGTAATAACTAGATCCGATATAGAAAGTCTTCTACAATATTACAAAACGTGTCACTACATCACTTTCTATACTAGTTATAGGTCTAATTGATAGAAGAAGTGTTTTGTTGTACTACCAATTGCCACTGTTCTAACTCCAACGATATAAAAACTGTTACATTTTACAGTTATGTCATCGTGCCACTTTCTATACCTAGTGGATTATAACATGTATAAAAAGTTGCTAAAAGTGATTTTTGTACTAATGGCCAGAGTTTCCTATAACTATAAGAAACTCTATCACTGTTCATTTTTAACAATTTTATAACATTAATGCATTTTTTGTAAAATTATTGTATCACTTAAACTATTATATAAATAGATGTTATTTAATTAGAAATTAAAAGTATTTATGCTAATATAATTTTCTTAAAGAGAACACTAATAATAACATAATGTTATATATATATATATATATATATATATATATATATATATATATATATATATATATATATATATATATATATATATATATACATATATATATATGTGTGTGTGTGTGTGAGGTTAATATTTTATATCTTTATAATCATACATAGTCTATTATAAAGGCATATAAGTATTGTACTAGGTTAAGAAGTCTAAATCGAAATAGAAGACTATCTGTATAATTAATATCTCTTAAAAATATTAATATTAAGTTCTCCATGAGTCAATATTCTAAAAAGAATATTTTTCAAATAGTCTTACTAGTACCATAGGCTCATATGAAAAAAAAAATCACGAAAAGGAGTGAGATTTTTTATGTCCTAAATATCAATCTTAATAAACTTAACATATAATACAAACAATGAAGACCAATGATTTGACCCACAACTATAAGACTAAATCTCATTTTATCAATCATGTGAATCTATATTCCACTTTTGATGATTTACTCTAAACATCAAAAGTTACTTTGAAAGTGATTAGATAATTAAGTATTTCTCATTAAAAGTATTGGTACAATTATAATTATTTTTTGTTGAAAATGTCGACTAGTTATCAACTTACAAAAGAAATATATATTCACTACCTAACCTTGGTGATATTGAACAAGTATAAGATAGTCTCAAGCTTGACATATGAATATCCCATAGTCCTGCGTTTCAAAATATCCAAATATTTACTTCATTGGTAAATACTCCATAGACTCCACCATGGTCCTTACCTTTCGTCCCAACATGTACCAAAATGAGACTTTCTAAACATAAACATTTATAAATTAGTTTGGTCTCAACTCACTACAATGAAACTTAGGGCTCTTTCTCAACCGACATACTCTTTGACATTTCAAGGATCATGTGATAACTATTAAGATATGTTGTATTTGTCTTATCCAATAATCTATACACAACATCCAAATAAATAGAATATAAAAATAAAAAATGGCTTATAGGTAATTTTCTTTTATCTAAGTTCATTAAAAAAAATTGATTAAATTTAAATTTTATTATTACTTTTTATTTACTTTTTTGAATTACAAAACAATGATTCATGAAAAAAAAATCAAAAACAAAATTTTTAAATAATTACATACTAATATCTATATCACATATAGATAAAAAAAATAAATTAGAGACCAAAATAATTTATAGTAACACAAAAAGGCTTTTGACGTCTATTAGAGACCAAAATAATTTTCAGTTTTTAACATTTGTCCAAACTCCGACGTCATATCGAGTGACGTCAAAATTGACGTCAGAGTGCAACCCCGACGTCCCTTAACGTTAGTTGTTGCTCAGTCCGACGTCTTTTTACGTCTGACAGTGTAACGACAAATGTAAAAAATGTTTTGTTTTTTAAAATTTTGTTGTATTTATAATTTTCCCACACCTGAAAAATAAAATTTCCAGAACAGTTCTAATCTCTAGAAAATTTCACAAACTAATTTTGATACTAATTATTTTATTAATCTATAAGAAACTGTTTTTCAAAAAAAAAAAATCCTCAAATTGCTAAAATATTTGTGAAGAACAATCAAGACACAAGTGCGCAATCAAAGTATATGGAAACCAAAAACTAATCTTACATCCAAATGTCTCAATTTTTTTAACGAAGTTAGAGGTGGCTTGAAAACCTTGCAACTACTGCTGAAGAGGTGCCCGTGAGAGATATCTTGCACCGCCCCAAACGAGCCTTCAAAACACAAAATTTTTGTTCAAAACCATCCACAAGTCATGCATTTAAGTTCAATGAAACCCAACTAACCTTAGTTTCTCGTCGTCGTCGCCAGTGCTCGCAAGGTTCATTAAAATAATCGATTCAAAATGCAAGAACGGTGGTGGGGAAGCAAGAAATCAAGAAACATTTGAGTTTAAACGAGGAAGAGGAATGTGAAAGAACATTAATTGACGTGGCGGGGAAGAGGAATGTGAAAGAACATTGCACTGAAATGGGTCTCACGTTGTTAGTTAAACACATTTTGAAGTCGGGGCTTAGCTTATAGACGTTAATTGACGTCGGGTTTTGCTTGCCAGATGTTAAATAATGTCGAAGATGACATCACATACGTCAATTGACATCAGGGTTCTGGATTGCCGACGTCATTTCGACAATTGACGTCGGGGTTCAAGAGGTTGACGTCATTTTTGACGTTTTATTTATGAAAATGTCACCGATCATTTTTGACGTTGACGATTTACTGGGCTGAAGTTAAAATGGTGACATTAAAGGCCCATTTTGCACTAGTGTTAGTTTCTATACTTTTAAGGTTTTTGGAAAGAGTCAATTGTATTTTTGAAAAATTTCTCAAAATTTGAAGAATATTTTTACAATGAATAATTAACAAAGCACACAATAACAATTTTTACGAAGTCATTCATTCATTACTTGTGGTTGAAATCCTTAAAATCACTTGTGGTTGAAATCCTTAAAATCAACCATGAATTATATTTTAATAACAATGTGAAGATATGAATAACCAATCTCAATGATGGGGTTTGACAATAAAGAAAAATGACACTTACAAATGGAAGCACCACTTAGTAAGGTTAAGGGTGCAAAATAAAACACAAAATGGAAATGATGGTTAGAGCATTGACGGGAAGTTTTTGGAGTCATGGTTCATGTATTTCATGAATGAACCTTTCTTTGTGAAGAATTTGAAAATTGGTAATGATCATGAAGCTCTAGAAGTGTTTTAGGTTGTGTTGTGTTTATTAATAATTGTTGTAATTTTCTTTTTCATGAATTGATCTTAAAGTTGTAGTTAAAAAGTTTTTCCAAATGAACTAGGGTTCTTTTTGGTAATAAACTATTTTTTTAATTGATTAAAAGATGTTTTTAATCTATTAAAATGCTCTTATTTGGTCGGAATGATTGTTGGAAATATTTTATTTCATTAGAAAGTCATTTTAATTTATTAGAATCACTTAAAACAAAAAAAAACACTTATATTCTCTATGTTTCAATATGTTATAAAGTGAGTTTTTAATAGATTAAAATCACTCAAAAGTTCATTGAAGGCTTTGCACTTCTCATTTTTAATCTATTAACACAACGAGTTATTTGATAATTTCATTGGTATGTTAAATTAACATATCAAATTAAAACTAACAAATTAGAATCTATATAACTCTTTTAGTTCTAAACCATTTCACACGAGATCAAAACCAAAATATATAAAAAAATTTCTACTTTTGAGAGAAAGTCTAAACTTAGCTAAAAACTGTTCTTAAAGTTTTATTTTTGCAAATTTTGTTATAAATATTGTGTTTGTAAGGGAACATAGAGTTCCACCCGATTTATTCTTTCCTATTGCGTTGATCTTGTTTTAGGTGATTTTATTTTTATTTTCTCAATTCGTTTTGTATCTTTCAAATGCTACTGGATATGATTTCATATATAGTATAATAACCAAGAGTTACTAGGTGTGTAAATGAATCTTCTAGGGTTCAAGATTTGATTTCTTGAGTTGTTTACTTTCATTGTAATGGTTCTATGTTTGTAAAATCGTTTATATTTTAGTGTGAGATTAAATGGTATGGTTGAACAAGTAGATTTAGCTCTTGGACAAGAGTGAATCGATATAAAATATTGTGTACATCTCTCTCCCTCCCTCCCTCTCTCTCTTTCACGCTCTCTTTCTCCCTTTCTTTCTCTTTATCATTTGGTTTTTGTCATTATTGGTTTGTTCCTGTGCATAGAATATAAAGACGCCAAATCTTGCAATTAACAAACTTAATAAAGATCTCATTTTAAGTTTTTGCAAATATTTGAGATAGTTCAATATATCCCATCTTGAATTCAATTCCTTAAAATTAACAAAAGCAACATGAGCTCAAGGGTAGTTATATATGAGGAAACACAAAATCATAAGTGATATTGGTTAAGAAAAGTGTGAGATCCAGGAAATTCATAAAAATTAATAATTAATAGAGTATAAGAAATGAGGGGTTGAGACTACGATAAGAGAGTTCTTTGATAAATTTTAGATAAGAAATAATGTTAACCTAAGTGGTTTAGAGCACTTGATTATGTTGAGGGACTTGGGTTCAAATCCTGAGTATGTCATTAGTAGATTTATTTAATTCTATTTTATTTTGCAATTATATCGTGAATGTGAAAGCATGAATTAGGTTCATACGAATGTGTGAATTAATAGGAATCATGTGATAGTTTGTTGGTGTGCATGTGTTTGATGGGTAGGAAGGATATGGGTTCGAATCTTGGTTAGAGTGAATATTATCCTTATGTTTTTTACTATTTTGCCAAGTGGTTAAATGATCTAGAAACTGTAGAAATTCTCTGGAAATCAAAAAGGTAGTAGTTTAGGTGTAGTAATGGCTATTAAACTTTAAATTTAAATTAATTTCGTTTTCATAATTTTTTATTTATTTTGGACTGAATTGGTGAGAGGGGGAGGAGTGAGTGAGAAAACAAAGAGTCATATTGTGTGGCTAGGGAGTTCTGAGAAATTGCAATCCAGAGAGGGAATTAGAGTGGAGGCAAGGAGGGGGAGCTTTGGGAAACAAGAAAGAATTCATTTGGAATTGTTGAAGCTAAAACACCAGGTAAGGGGAGCTAACCTTATATTATGATTTTGTTTGATTTTTGTTCGTTGGCATTGAAAAATAATTGGATGGAGAAGAATTGTGAAAAATCAATGTTCGTGGTGTCTTGAAATTGAGGTTCAAGATCATGATGGATTTGATGTGCTGTTTGGGTAATTACTTAGTTGGGTGGGGAATTTTGTTGAGACGGGTTCAATTTGTGCTATTGAGTTTTGGGTTTCCTTTCCAATTACATATTGCTCATAATAAAAGAAAATTGGTGGGACTGTTAAGCATAAATAACATATATTTTGTTTATGCTGCATTTTTTTAGCCAGTTGGAATTTTGATTGAAATTATAAAGATAATCATGGTTAGGTATGATCATGATAAAATAATTATCGAAGATCTTTGAGTTTAATTTTGCATCAGTAGGTACAATTTCTTTTTTTTAATTATTGTATTATAATATGGAATTAGAAAGAGATTGCAGTAGTAATGGATGGAAATCATAAGAATATGTATAAATATAGAAAAACTTGATAGTTTTGAAAATTGGTTTGGTCTTTCCTCACTTTATGCATAATTCGCATTGGGGGATATGGAAATATTTGATTTCATGTATATGTTGCCTGGTGAATTAGTATTGATTTGTGATGTTGGTATCAATGAACGTATAATATATAATATGAATATTCTATAAGATATTATTATTATTTTTAACTCACAAGTCTAAGGTAGTATTGTGCCATATTGGTTCCTTATTATTATATAAAGTTCATGGATGTTAAAAAGCATGGGTTGAAT
>Ga0214545_1011093_pt1 | contig 12624 bp, 9 predicted proteins | sample CNSS4metaG_FD_160064 | JGI IMG/M metagenome (GOLD analysis project Ga0214545, IMG submission 160064) | Root nodule microbial communities from cowpea collected in UCLA plant growth center, Los Angeles, California, USA - CNSS4 | ecosystem: Host-associated > Plants > Roots > Nodule | place: USA... | reverse complement strand
TTTGTGTTTTATTGTTGTGTTCATCTGGAAATTTCGCTTTAAATGAAAATATTTGTCGTTGGGAGACGACTTGGTTCACTTTCATATACTATATTTAATATGTTTTAATTTGGTGGGGTACGACCTCTATCAACCACCATACTCAAAGTATTTCACACGTCTAGGAGTATACTATTGAGGTCTATCGTAAGGCTTCTTCTGCTGCTTTCCATCTGAAAAGCTTCCCTTTTGTGTCTTGATAACTCGACTAGGGTCAACCTCAAATTATTCCACTATCTTTGCTTGTTTCACCAAACCTAGAAACTCTTTGATCCTCAATGGAACATTGACCTTCGCTAGCTCATGACTTCGTCCTCTTTCAAACTTTCGGAATCTCCACTGCTCGATCATATTTTAGAAGTAGAACCGAGCCAAATATTCAATCCTCTTCATGTAATCTTGCATAGACATTTTTCCCTACTATAGCGTCATGAATTCTTCCTACTGATCAAACTTAACATTGTTAGAAAAAAATTTCACTAGAAATGTTGCTCTAAAATTGAACCAATTGACCGCTTGATCGAGGTCGTGCGCGACCAAATAGAACAGTTAAATGTAATTTTAGTGTTAACCCAAGGTCATCTCCTAGTGACCAAACCTTTCATTCAAAGTTTGTTTTCCAGATGAAATTCAACACAAGGGGGGTTTGGCAGATTCACAATTTTAACACAAAAATTAATACATAATTGCATAATTGATAAAAACGCATAGATTCTCTTATTCGAATGTAAATCCAACTATCACAAATCACCAAAATTACATACACTGTCCATAAAATCTTGTGAACTTGTAATTAAACCACTAAGCGAGGATTAACACTATTTCATCACATCATCTAATCGTACCCACCGATTAAGCATATGTGAGAGTATCCAGAAACAACACCTAAAATCATTAAGTACGAATTCAAGTCTGTTTCAATGCATGAACGAAAACCCAAACACCAAGCATGCCCAGAATTCGTATCTAATAACAAACCACCGATTAAAATGATGAAGAGCAACATAAATAGTGAAAAATATGCACAAAATCTCAAGATTTCATCACATCATAGAATCAATACTCCAAATTAGTTCTCCATGGAACTCGAGTTATTGCATAAACCAAAATCAAAAGACATCATAAACAAAGCAAAATTGAATTTCAATGTAAATTATCAAACCATAATGTAAAACCCTAACATGGGTGTTGTCTAAATGCACCAAAACGTGAAAAATAGGGTGGCTGCCATCAATGGTTGTTCCAAGATATCCAAAAACGCAAAAAGGAGATTAAAAACGAAAAATGAGTGTGCTGGTTACAAAACCATAAACGCCTCACGTGGTCACATCAATACAGATTCACAAATTTACAAAAATGTCATTCTACACAACAAAATTACAAAAATGCCACTAAGGGCTAAAATGTTGGCCTGATGATGTGGACAGAAAAATTGACATGGCGCAGATGTGGCAATGATGTGGAAATCATGTGGCAACTCTCTCTTGACCTTATGATTAGCATCCAAGCTCAAAAATTTGCTTCACAAAGTATCTAAAAATATTTAGAGACAAAAATTAGACGAATTAATTCCAAATTACTCAAAATTCAAAATAATGGCCCAATGAAGCCCAATTAAGGAAAATGCACTAACAAAAGACAATTAAGCATAAACAAGCATCAAGTATTGGGTAGACCTTGGATAAAATCCATGTTAATCTCTTCCCAATGGGATGAATCAATAAGGAGAGGGGTGTACAAGCCGTGAGGCATAATCTTAACCTTAGCTTGCAAGCATGCAATTCACTTATGAAAATGCCATTGAACTTCCTTTCTCATGTGGGGACAATATAATTTCTCTTAAAGAATGTTTATAGTTTTGTCAACTCGAAAGTGTCACATGAGACCTCCCTCATATGACTCCTTGATAAGCAATTTCTTACGAGAACCTTGAGGCACACACAACTTACCATCTTTAAGCAAGTATCCCTTAGACACACAGTAACACTCATGTGCTTTCTTTTGGCACTTAGCAAATATGGAGGAGAAGAAATCAACTTGTTCATACAACTCTCCCATGTGATCAAAACTAAGAATTTTGAGTTCCAAGTTTTTAAAAGAGGTTATGCCTTCTTGAAAAAGAATTTGCCATAATATTTGTTTTTCCTTTCTTGTATTTGATCACATATGGGAATTGTTCAAAATACTTCATCCAGTTTTTATGCCTCTTGTTCAACTTATGTTGTCCCCTCAAATACTTAACTGACTCATGGTCACTATGAATGAAAAACTCTTTGGAGACTAGATAATCTCTCAAGTTTTAAGAAACCTCACAATGACATACAACTCTTTGTCATCAATGGGATAGTTGAGAGTGGCACCATTGATTTTTTTCACTAAAATATGCAATGGGATACTCTTCTTGCAACAGAATTCCTGCTATGCCCACATGACTTGCATCACATTCTATCAAAAAAAATTATGAAAAGTTTGGAAGAGGCATAATGGGTGCATTGGTGAGCTTTTCCTTGAGTTGCTTGAAATCCAACTTTGGTCTCTCCCGCTCCAACTTCACATCCTTTTTCACCAACTCATTGAGAGGTGAAGCTATATTTGAGAAGTTAGGGACAAATATCCTATAAAAGGAAGCTAACCCATGAAAACTTCTAACTTCATTTTATTGGCCACTCTTGAATGGCTTGAACTTTTGTGAGATCAACATGCACACCATGCTTATTGAATATTAAACCTAGAAAGACAACATTATCTTCACAAAATGTTCACATCTCTTTGTTTGCAAAAGGATGATTGTGTCTTAGAGTGGAGATAACAACCTTCAAATGATCTAAATGCTCATCAAGACTTTTGTTATACACTACGATGTCATCAAAGTAGACTACCACCAAAATTTCCTAATGCAATTCCTAAGGACATGATTCATTAATCTTATGAAGGTGCTAGTTGTATTAGTTAAGCAAAAAGGCATTAATAACAACTCATATAGACCAAACTTGGTCTTAAATATGGTTTTCCACTCATCACCCTCTCTTATTCTTATTTGGTGATAACCACTTTTAAGATCTATTTTGGAAGACATGGTGGACCCATGCAACTAATCTAACATGTCATCAAGCCTTGGAATTGGGTTCTTATATACTTGATTCTTGTACACCTAACAACATGGGCACAACACATTGACTTAGACTCTTTTGCACCCAACCTTTGTCTAAAAAATCTTGAACTTAAGTCTCCATCTCCTTGGTTTCTTGGGGGTTTGACCTATATGTGAGCCTATTTGGTAAGCTTGCCCTAAGAACAAAATCAATTTGATTTTCTATTCCACTAATTGGAGGAAGTCCCTTAGTTAGGGTCTTCTTGAGAGAATACATCATCATATTCTTCTAAAAGTTTTTCCAAATGAGAGAAACTTATATTGGAAGTAATGAATGCAAGTGCTCCTTTACAAAGAAGAGGTATAAAGGTTACTCACAAAGGAGAGTTTTCTTGAACGTTTTCTTAGACAAATGTTTCTCCTTATGAGTGACCTTAGGAGAAGCAACTTTCCCCCTCTTTTTTCTCATCATGTATGCATAAGTTAGGAGCTTGCTCCCCTGGACTTGTGTGCATTCTCTCTTTTATTCTCTCTTCATCACTCATTTTTCTCATTTGTATTTGATCCTCTAACACTTTGAAGGTGCAAAGGAATGATTCACAAACTTTTTATCCTTGTGGTGAATGGTGATTTCATTAGTAAGACCATTGTGTAAAGTTTTCTTGTCAAATTGTCATGGTATCCCTAACAAAATATGGCAAGCTTTCATAGAGACTGTCACAAAGCACTTTATCTTCATAATTCTCTATGATAACTTGATTTCCACTTGTTGGTTCATATTCAAATCCGGTCCTTCATTTAGCCAATGAAGTTTGTAAGGTTTGGGATGGGGTTTGATTGCAAGACCTAACTTTTCCACCAACCTAGTGCTACAAAAATTGCAACATGAGTCACTACCCACAATAAGAGAATATGTTTTGTTTGAAACTTTATATCTTATATGAAAGATGGTCTCTCTTTGGGTTAGAGCTTGTGGACTAGGTTGAATTTTGAGAACTCTTCTCATCATGAGGAGTTTTCCTTTACAAGGGTATGATTTTTCAATTTTTGACCCCTCACTCTCATACTCACTTACGTTTTCTTCTTCTTCTTCTTGGCTACTATATTAATCAACAGCACTTAAGATCATGGTTTTTTTAATGGGACATTGAGATGTAATATGACCCCTACCAAGACACTTGAAACTCTTAATCTCACTTGTGCACATGGATGATGTTGATCCCTCCTTGGATTTCTTCCTTTCTAGTTTTCTAAACGATTCTTTTTTTCTCACTTGTTTTACCTACCTCTTATAGTATTTCTTGATGTTAGAGCTAGAGTAGAGAGTTTTAAAACATTTTCTCAAGAGTTGATACTCCACTTTATGCACATTTGTAACAAATCATTCAAATCTTGGTAGGGTAACAATTTCACTTTATCTCTAATCTGAAGATTGGTACCACTTAGAAACTTATAGATGATTGTTTCTTTTTCCACCCTAATTCCCGCCCTCTTCATGAAAAGTCCCATCTTTAGCCTATACTCCTCTACACTCATGGTTCTTTGTTGGAGCCTTTAGAGTTTGTCAATAGGCTTTCTATGATAGTAGGAGGATATGTGCATTCTTCTCATGCCACTTCTCAAATCATTCCAATATTGGACTTGTGGGAAATTGGAGAGTCTTCTTTCTCTCACTAGGTAAGTCCATCAATACATGGCATTCCCTTGGAAACTTAGGGTTGCTAGGGAGACCTTTATTTCCTTACTCACTTAAGGACACTCAACAACTTGTCCTATCTTCATTTTGCAATCTAGGTATGCCTCTAGATCTTCTTTCCCATGGAAATGAGAAAGGTCTACTCTAATCTCTTTTTGTGCATGCTCTCTTTCATTATCCCTTCTATTCACTCTTGGTGGACGAGTTTGATAGTATTGGTTGACAATTTTACTATCTTATTCATAATGTGTGAGTTGTGTAGGAGTTTTGGAGCGTCTCCTTGATTGGCTCCTAGCTCTCAACCTTTCTTGAATCATTTCCTCTTTTTGCATAGGTATTATTAGATCTTTCTCTAGGATAGAAAGATGAGCATCCCTTTCATTTTTCTATTTTCTTTTAGGATTGCTTCTTGCTTCTGCCAAAGTTTAAGTGATTTTAGTTCTTAGAACAAATGGTTTAAACTTGCTTGGGCCTCTTCACTAGAATCATTTCCAATTTGGTAGGATAGAGCTTGAGACATGCTTACGATTTTCGAAAATATGCATTGTACAAACAAACTTGTATTTCAAAAATCAATTCCTTAAGAGACTTAAGGATGCAAAAGGATTTGAAGTTCACTTCTAGGAAAGGGAAGATAATCATTAAGGATTACATAATATCCAGGCTTTTCCGAACCAAATTTTAACTCAAGCTCTCTTGCACCAAACTTCTCAAATGGAATTAGATTTGATACACAAGTAAACACACAATAAAGTATAAGAAAGAAAGAAAGCAATTAAACTAGTTATGCGACCCTAATGGTAAAGTAGAAGGCACTTGAAACTCTCAAGTCTTTACCAACTACAAGCAATTCAATATTGTATAAGAGGTCCAAGTTAGGAGATGGTATTGAGTACCAAAGACTCCCCCAAGACACCTAACTTGGTCATGATCTAAAAAGGTAAAAACAAGACAATTTTACAACTTAAATGGCAAGACAATCACAATGAAACTTGTTCCTCTCCAAGATGTTTCACACTCTCTTCTTGTCTCCTCTTCAAGGCTTTAAGATCCAAATGGGTCTCCACTCCCTTAGGATGATACTTAAGGGTCGGTTCACCTCCAAAGAGAGCTCCTGCACCAAAAATAAGCCTAAAACCATGAGGAAATCCAAGGAAAAAAACACAAGAAAAGGTCTTAAATGAAACAAGGCTTCACAAAAGGAGTTTTAATTTGGACAAAACCATGAGTAACAAGGAAAGACAACAAAGAGAATAAAGCTTAAGAACAAAGTTTAAGCGCTCAAAAGAAAAACCTAAATAAAGGCACTAGAATGGATGCACAAAAACCAAAATAACTAGAACAGAAGGTGGTGCTTCATGTCTACACAAGCAAGGAGCTAATGGTGCACTATGGATCCTCTTTTAGCATCAAGATTGATAAATATAACTATTGGAAAATGCAATATTCTCATAAAATAGTGAGCAAAAGGCCATAAGAATTTCACACAAAACAAGCTAGTGGCAGTGGTTATAAACACGTGATTTTCAAAAAATTTCTTGGCTCTTTTGGTACTCTTTTTGTAGCCCTTTTCTTTGATTCTTTGTACAAATATTTTTCCCTCTTTTTAATAATAAACCGTGACCACCACAAACCACAAGTTAGAATGTATATATTTCTTTAATAGTTCAAAAATATCAAGAAGCAAAAAAATAGAATAAAACCTATTAGAATAAAAAATAGTGAACGAAAATTCAACAAAACATACGGTAAACTTAAATCTATGAACTTGTTAATGATCTAATGACAAATATGAATTCAAATATGAATACAAATATGCAACGTAAAAGAACTGAAATGGGTGTATATTGTGCAGTTTTGAAAACCAAGTGGAGCAGATATTTTTGTGATTTTTCAAAAGGTTAAACTTGGAAGAAATGAAATATAATAGACTAAACATGACTCTAGAAAACATGTATGAATTTAAAAATAAAAATGACCCAAAAATAAGATATGACCGAATATATATGAAGCATGACTCAACAAAATTAAAAAGCACACAAACACACATGTATTTGGAAGCTGGAAGTGAACAATCTAATGATTCCAAAGAGGAGCGAAAACTATAACCATGAAAACAAATATACATTAACGTGAAAAGCAATAAGACATGTAAGGACTAAGAAACCTTGCTCTTGTAGAACCAAAGCTCTTGATACCAAAGGATTGGCTCCTCCTCAAGCTAGGTTGGGCCAAAGCAAGAATGTGAGTTAATGAGGTGATGGTTAGTGCATAAGCAATGTGGGAAAGAGAAGAAATGTCCCAATTTGAATGATGTTGTGATGGGATGGAGGTGTTTGACGGTTCTCTTGAGAGGTACGACCAACTCTAGAGAAAAGTGGCGGGAGGACACCACATGGGATGCTCAAGCCTTAACTTATGATACAAGTATGATGGCACAAAATTTTGGCAGGATTTCATTGCATATCTCAAAGTTATTTTACAAAGGGGGGACACCTTTATTTATAAGAGAAGATGTATGTAAAATGTGTAGTCACAAAGCCCTAAAATTCCGACCTTGGCTACCAAAGGCACAAAGGTACATGTCGAGAAATATTCTCCATTGAGAGGAGAACATGTGGTCACTACTTGTAGAAAAGCTTCTCCATTCCTTGACTGCCATATGGAAAGCTACTTTTGCAGAAAGCATCTCCATTAGGAAAGTGACACATGGCCAATACCTTTGGAACATACTTTCTATTAAGAGCTTGCCACATGGAAAACATTTTTCAAGTGGGATGCCCTCCACCTTGGCACCAAGTAGGGAACAAAACTTAATCACCCATGATTAGTCTTAAGTTAGGCGCCAATCTTAGGTCAAATCTATGTTGACTTTTGGTTACACAAGTTTTACCAAAAATCCTATACTACTTAGCTCTCAATACAAGGCCTAAAAAGAAATCATACACTACTTGACCTTTATAACAAGGTCCACAAATTCCTACACTATTTGAGATGCTCTATGATGGCCTAAGTGAATAGGAGTTTAGCTTCACCTTGCATAAATGACTATAGCTCTTCTTGAATTTGCTTGATCATGCTTCATATGATTGGACCCTTGGCTAGGGGTTTGCCATCAAGGTTGGAAAGAACTTATTCTCACTATAATCAATTACAATGTGATTGGCAGATAACTAATTCATTCATAATATCACATCAATACTTTGTAGAGGTAGGCATATAGGATTAGCCATGAACTTACACCCCTTTACAACATCTAGACATCTAGAACGGAACACTGATGTCTTGACCAATCCTAAAGCTGGAGTAGAAACAATTAGATCATACTACAACTCCAACACAAGCAAACTCACTCTTTAACACAACTTTTTGCACAAAGGGGTGTTTTAAAGAATCATACAAAACACTCAAACTATTACCAATTATCCAACAACTACCAACTATAAGCTTACTTGAACCAGTTGTCTCTACTCTTGACATGGCATATGTAAGACCTGAGAAAAATTAAATAATTAAATAAATAATTATTTAATATAATTAGGGGATAAGAAATAATTATGACATTTAATGTGAGCAATTATGATGTGGAATAGTATTAGCTCACTTGGTTGAGAGTACTTGGTCATGTTGAGAGGACTTAGGTTCAAGTCTTGTGTATGTCAATTGTGTTAATTTAATTGTTTTATTATTTCAATAATATTTTTATCATGGTGCGTGATATTATATTCCTAGAGGTGTAGGAATTATCACGAAACATTAATTGGTTGAATGGTTGTTCGTTCTTTGATAATTTTATGGTTGTGTACTTGAACCTTGGCTTCTGCACAATAGGTTTCTTTTTGCAAAATTTCCTTTTGGCATGAATGGAAGGTTCAGAAACCCTAGCCGTCAATGTTAGAAACTAGGGTTGAAAAACCATCAGGTTAATGAGAATTGATGGCCATTAACCCTTACATTCGTTTTTTATTTAATTTAATTAAATTAAAGGTGGAAGGGGAGAGGAAAGAGATAGAGTTCTGGAAAATTTGGCAGAGAAAGTGAGAGTGAGAGTGGAGAAGTTGTTGGTGCGTGGAAAATTGGAGAAGAGGGGATTGTTTGGTTGGTAGAGCCTTTCGGAGGCAAACTATAGGAGCGCATTTGGAGTAGGAGAATCCAAGTTAGGGGAGTTCTTTTACGTGTATACATAATTTGTGATGTTTTTGTAGTCTAATGCGTGAATGTGATACCATTGTATAATCAAACTCTCTCTATTTCTACATTTTTGGATCTTAGTGAGATTGGAAAATTCCCAGAAATTTCTTGGAAGCTTTGAAGGCCCACCAGGCAATGCATGAGCATTTAACCATTTCTAGGTTTTTTAGATGAACCGCCTGGCGACAATGGTGACTTCGCCAGGCGACGCGAACCTTGATTCGTTGTTCTGCATTTTTTTATGGATTTTGTGATGTCAAAATTTCTAGTAATGGTTTTGTGCACGATTTGAATGCACAAAATTGTGAGATTGATGTTATTGTTATCTTTGTATGAATCATGGTGATTGAATGGAAAGCATCAACATGAGGGGGTCATGTAGGGTTGTGATTGAATTATCAATTTGATTTTTGTAGTTTACTCAAGATGAAATTACGATCGTATGCTTTTGCTAGAAGTAAATACAAAGATTGTGTGGTTTCATACACTTGATTGACTGAAATGCGAATTAGGGGTTTAGGTTTTTTCACTAGTGCGAGAAAAATATGTGTTTTTCCCCATAATATTATGTGTCCAATGGTAGCAAGAAAGTGCCACCAGGCGATAGACGTGGCATCAACGACAAATGCAGTCTTTGACTGTTTGTGCGCGTTTTGGGTTCCATGATGGTAAGTGAAAATCCTACAAATGATAATTATGCAAAAATGAATTAGTGGTTATATTGAGGGGATCAAAATGGGGTGGAAGGGTAAACCATAGGTTAGATATAACACATGAATTGAAAAGAGCTTTGGGAAACGCTATTTTGGAAAATGAGTTTGTTGTGTGTGCTTTAGGCATTCAGAATGTTACCACATAAGGATTGTGATTGGGATTGGTTTCTATGTTGAATTCATATTGGAATGTTTTTATTGGTAAATTTCAAGACTTGGCATGAGTGTACATGAGTACAAATATGGTTGATTATAAGAGTTGGAGTATATTGTGGGAATTAAAATTGGCTAAACTATACGCAAGATATAAACACTTAAATAAGTAATCTGGATGTTGGTTAGATTGATTATAACTTGTTGTAGGTGCTAAACCAGTAGAGTCAGGTTATTGGTGTGGCGCCTGGCGTACAAGAGTGGTTGCCAGGTGATAGAAGTATCAGGAAAGTCCCTGAAATACGTGGTGCGTGACCGCCAGACGATAGCCTTAAAATAAAGGGTCTTGAATTTGACTAGCGCCTAGCGGTAAGATGTTTCCACCAAACGATCTACGTTGGGAATTCGCCTAGCAGTGCTAAGGCAGCGCCAAGCGATAGCGCATAGGATAGTGGGCTTTTCTTAATTGCATTAGGATGTTTTGTGATGTGGGACATGGACCAAGAGATGCTTGATTGTGTCATGAGCGGGTAGGTTCATGGTCGATGGTGAACATATGATAATATGAGCGGGGAGGTTCATATTATGATACTCTTGTGTAAGGATACGAGTGGGGAGCTTCATATTGTTGACATGCATAGCTTGGATGGTGTGTTACTTGAAGATTTGATGAAGCTTTGATGAAGGAACTTCAAGCCATTGCCTTGGAGCCATGCTTACATTGATGAAGATATAGAGATTTGATGTTATTAATGTTGATCAAGCCTTATATGCATGTCCTCTATATAGATCAATCATGGAGAAAACAAGTTTGAAGATTGTAATTCACTTTGTAAACCATTTAGCATTAATTAGAAGTACAGGGTCTTTGTTGTGTCTTTTAATCTATTGAAATATTTTTCAACAAGTTAAATGGTGTCTTTTAATCTGTTGAATGGATTTTTAACATATTAAAAGGTTAGCTGCTGTAGTCTTAACTATGACTTATTCAATCAATTGATTTATTTTTTAATCGATTGATTTCACTTAAGTGAAATCAACTTGTTGAATTTTGTAACAGTTTGAGTATAAAAGCTATATTTTTCGAAAGAGACGTAGCAAGACCATTTTTTATCGCGAAATCATTCTGGAAACTGTGGAATTCTCTCTCTTTCGTGATCATAGAGATTGTGCTACCACTGTGGTTTGAAGATTGGAAAATGTGGTTGTTGTAGGCAAGGTTGTGCTACCATTGAGGTTTGATCTTTCTCAAGGTGTCTGATGGTTTTCCAGGTCTGCAAGAGTTGTCTTGTTGTGCTGGTTTGATTCTTATGTGATTCAAGAGTCTTTTGTGTGTGTTTTTGCATATTTTGAAAGTGAAAGGGTGTAAACTTTGTAAATCTTTTGAAATAGTGCAAAGTCAGGCTCGAGATGCCTTGACAAATTGGATGTAGCTCAGGTTTGAGTGAACCAGTATAAAAATCTTGTGCATTACTCTTTTATCTAACCTTTCTCTCTTGCATTTTCATTTAAAGTTTAAAGAATTGTGATCTAAACCATCGTTTTGACATTCTTGAGTGTTTTAGCATTATCTGTAGCATTGATCATGTTTGTATAACTTATTGGAACCTGTCTTGACTGATCTTTTACATTGATCTTGCTTTAAATCACGAATCTGCATTTTTTTCCCATATTTTAGTCGACTGTTTTTGTGATTCAATCGATTAATTATATCAATATTGCATCTGTTTAATAAAATCAATCAACTAATTCTATTTTTGATCGGTTAAAAGTGTCCAATCTAGAAGTGTTTGCATCCTTACTTGTTGGTTTGGTTGATTCAACTAAGGACAATTTTAAGCCCTTAAAATTCACCTTATTTTTTAACTAGTCAATTCAACCCCCCTTCTTGGCATTTCAACCATTTCAAAATTTACACATATGTTTTGTGCTCACACTTGAGGGCTACTACGAGCGAGGAGGTTTGTAGCTGTAGATCAAGTGTGTTGGACTACGGGTGGGAGCATCTATAGAGTTGGACTACAAGCGGAGAGGTTAGTAGAGGCAGGACCACAAGCGGGCAGGTTCGTGAAAGCATGTTATATCCTAGGTCCATTGTGAGGCCCTGACTATTATACTAAATAATTATTATTTGATAAAAAGATATGGAATCAATTTTTTTTTTTCATACGATTATCCTTGAGAGAACATTAATAATAACATAACTTCATATTCATATATGTAGTTTGCATCTATGTAATTGTTCATGAAATATTACAAAAATATATATTTGTTAAATATTAAGAGTCCTACATCAGAATAGAAGATTTTCTATATTTTTAACATCTCCTAAAGATACTAATAGAAATTATCCATGAGTTAATCTTCAGAGGATCCACCAATAATATCCCGAACAACCCTCACTGAGCAGGTTCCTCTTCTGCTCGTGCAACAGGTACATATGAAAGAAAAAAAATATGAAAGGAGTGAGGTCTTTATAAGCCTTAAATATCAATTTTAATAAACTCAACAAACAATGCAGACACCGGGGGCCTAGATTTGGACCTATAACCACCAAACTTGATCTTGTTTTACTAGACATATGGATCCATATTTCACTTTTGATGATCCAATCTGAACATCAAAAGTTACTTTGGGAAGTGATTAGGTAGTTGAGTATTTCTCATAAAATATTGGTACAATCATAATTATTTCTTTCTCGAGAATATTAGCCATTCATCGGCTCACAAAAGAGATATATA
>Ga0214545_1011081_pt1 | contig 12639 bp, 12 predicted proteins | sample CNSS4metaG_FD_160064 | JGI IMG/M metagenome (GOLD analysis project Ga0214545, IMG submission 160064) | Root nodule microbial communities from cowpea collected in UCLA plant growth center, Los Angeles, California, USA - CNSS4 | ecosystem: Host-associated > Plants > Roots > Nodule | place: USA... | reverse complement strand
AACCAATGAAGAATCTTATTTAGAAAAAGTAGTGGAATTGACCTATTTACTATTACTGTGTTTACAATCTTCCGTGTCATTTTCTTTGCATATCAAAACCCCCTATTTTTATAGTTGCTAGTTTTAAATTGCATTTTTGAGAATCAAATATTTGAGATCAATTTCGTATTCGTTGTGAGACGACTCAGGGTTATCTTAACCCTAACTATTTTGTTCACTACTAACTGGCAATACTGAAGTTGCTAAAGTAGTGGTAATTTGATCGCCTAACGACAGCGATATCAGCTCCCTACTTATGCAAGATTGGTTTTAAAATCCTACACTACTTGGCCCTTAATACAAGGCCTAAAAGAAACCTACACTACTTGGCCCTTAATATAAGGCCTCAATATTCCTAATCTACTAAAGATACTCCATTGTGGCCTAAAAGAAAAGAGCTTTGCTTCATCTTGAAAAAAATGAATCTATCTCTTCATGAAAGTGCTTGGCCATGCTAGGGGGTATGCCATCATACCCCCCTCTTCAAAAGGATTTATCCTCAATTCTTCAAATTGTTAAGTGTTCATCCTTCCTGCTTTGTTAGATGTTTGGCCTTCCTCCCATCGGGGTCAAATAAACTTCTACAAAAAATAAGAGACAAAGTAAGTGTGATTAGAATAATCATCCATAGCATGTAGCTCTCAAGTATTATACACCATTTTCTTTTAGTTTGACTTCCTTTTTCAACACAAGGAATTATTTGGTCTTGTCTTCCCATTCTAATAGAAGAACATGGAAAGAAGACCTCTTTTGAATCTTCACACAAGCCTTTGGCCCTTAACATGAGTACTCTTTGGTTGGGGCACTCATTGGACTTATGTGTATTGAGTTGAAACTTAGAGCAATTGATCTTACTTTGGTGTATGCAAGTGTCATCTCTTTCTTTTCCTCTCTTTTTTCTCATTTTCACTTGGTCCTCTTTCACTTGAGATGGTGTGAGAGGATGAAGCAAAAACTTGTTATCCTTGTTGGTGAAGGTTATATTATTGGTATGACCATGGTGTATCGTTTCTCTTTCAAAAAGCCAAGGCCTTCTCAACAAGATGTGACAAGCTTTCATAGGTACTATGTTACATAACACACTATCTTCAAAATTCCCTATGGAAAACTTAACCTCCACTTGTTGATTAAATACCACGTCCTCATCATTCATTAATCTATTGAAGTTTATAAGGGTTAGGATGAGGCAAGATAGTCAAAGCTAAATTTTCAACCAACCTTATGCTACAACAATTCCAACATGAGCCACTATCTACAATGAGAGAACATGCGTTTTCTAAAACTTTACATCTTGTATGAAAGATGTTCTCCCTTTAGGTTAGGACTTGAGAACTAGGTTTATTTTTAAGAACTCTTCTCATCATGAGGAGATCTCCCTCACAAGGGTAAGAATCTTCTCCCTCACCCTCATCCTCACTTGCGTTTTTCTCTTTCTCTTCTTCATTACTATATGCATCAACACCCCTTAAGCTTATGGTCCTCTTGGAGGGACATTGTGATGAGATATGACCTCTCTTTTTACTTGTTTTTCCTCCCTCTTGTAGTCTCTCTTAACATATGAGCTTGAGTGGTTTCCTTAGTCACCTTAATGCAAATTTGTACCAAATCATTTAAGTCTTGGTAGGGCAACAATTCCACTTTATCCCTAATGTCAAGACTGAGTCCACTTAAAAACCTTGAAATGGTGGTTTCCTATCCCTCCCTAATTCCTACCCTCATCATATAGAGCTCTATTTTTTGTTTATACTCTTGCACACTCATGTTCTTTTGTTGGAGTCTTTGGAGTTTATCCATAAGATCCCTATTGTAGTAGGAAGGTATGTGTCTTCTTCTTAGAGTACTTTTTAGGTCATTCCAATACTCTACTTGGGGAGAGTGGGAGAGTCTTCTTTCTCACACTAGGGAAGTCCACCAATACATGACATTCCCTTGGAAACTTAAGGTGACTAAGGAAACCTTTCTTTCCTCACTCACTTGGTAGCACTCAAAAAGTTGCTCAACTTTCATTTCCCAGTCTAAGTAGGCCTCTACATTTTCTTTCCCATGGAAATGAGGAAGGTCAACCCTAACTTCTCTAGACTCTTGATATTCACGCTCCCTTCTTGGCCTTCTAGGAGGAGGAGGTTGATAATATTGGTTCGAAATCCTACTATCCTCCTCACAGTGTGAGTTGTGTATTGTGTTGGAAGCTTCTCCTTGAGTTGCTCCTGCTCTTACATTTACTTTATGTTAACTCTTCTTGAACTTTATTTTGTTTTTCATTAAGTATCTTAAGCTACTCCTCTAAGGTTGTAAGATATTCATCCCTTTCAACTCTTTCTTTTTCTTTTAAAATGGATTCTTGTCTTTGCGAAATTTTTAGTGACTTTAGTTCTTTAACCAAGTGTTGTAAACTAGGCACTTCACTAGAATCACTACCAATTTGGTAAGATGGAGCCTTAGAAGGAGCTTTAGACATCTTAAAGTTTTCGAAAAGATGTTATGCAACAAACAAACTTGTATTCCAAATTCAAATTCCTTAAGAGATTTTAAATATGCAAAAGGATTTTGAGTTCACTTCTAGGAAAGGGAGGAAAATCACTAAGGATTACTAAAATCCAAGTCTTTCCTTGCCAAAGAAACCTCAAGCCTTCTTACACCTAACTTCTCAAAGGTAATTAGGTTTGGAAAGCAAGTAGACCCACACTAAACTAAAAACAAAAAGAAAGCAATTTAAACTAAATTGTGCCGCGTAATGGTGGAGTTCGAAGTCACTTTGGAACCTTCAAACCTCACCAACTAAAACCGATTTTAATAAAAGATTAGAGGTTCAAGTTGGGAGATCAGATTGAGTACCTAAGACTCCCCCAAGACACCTAACTTGGTCGTGAGCTACAAGTCCAAAAATTTGCAATACAAACAAACTATTGTGTATTCCTCTCTAAGTGTTTCACTCATTTTATTTCTTGTCTCCAACTCAAGCTTTGAGGTCCAAAGAGGTCTCCAACGCCTCCAAAGATCTTCCTTTAGTCTCGATCAAGCCTCAAAGATTCTACACCACAAATCCAGACCAAAACTGAACGGTAGTAGAATCCAAGGAGAAAGCAAAAAAAGGATAAAAAATGAACAATGCTCTTCAAAAAGAATTTTATGGAGACAAAACCGAGAATGTTTAAGGAGACAAGGAAGAAAAATAACAGCTAAGAACAAAGGTTTGGCACATATAAGAAATACCTAAATAAAAGCTCTAGAATAGATCACAAAAAATAAAATAAAATACTAGAGTACAAAATAGTGCTTTTTGTCTTTGCAAGCCTTAAGCCAAAGGTGTACTATAGACACTCTTTTATTTACATCAAATGCATGAAGCTTGGTTGTTGGATAAAGCACATATATTAAGTAAAATAGCCCACCAAATCAACATAATAGTGCTCACACGACTTTTGATGGTAGTGGTCCCCTTTACGTAACGTCCTAGCCGAAAATTATTATTTAAAATAAAAAAAGAAAATAATAATAATAAATCTCATTTATTATTAAGTACTTTTCCAAAACGCGAGAAATTGAAGTCTAATCTCAACACGCCAATTATAACTAAAATCCACGTCATTCAATTATTCAAATATAAACTATTTATAAAATATTACAAATTATTCCATAAAATTTTCCATAAGTAAAACTAATAAAAAAGAAAACTCCCATAGTTGGCCCCACTCAGAGTCTAAGCATCCACATGCTCACCTGGATCCATATCTACTCCCATGTAACAAGTTACATGATCATCGCCAAACACACATAGATAGGGTGAACTCAAATACAAGAAATATAAATACAACATAAGTAACAAAACAATTCAAAACTATGAACCATGTTAGCACCCCAATCCTCAATCCTCAACTCCCAAACCTTATGTTGGACACATCACGACTCTACACCCTTTGATGAGTACACTGATCGATCTTTGTTGCATCAGTGTCTACTCGCCCCTCTAACTACAAGTCAGCACCTAATAGTCCACACGCGGGAATAATTTGTCACGACCACAATCCACGACACCAAGTGGAGTTCCCCAAAATGAACCGCAATCCGTAGTTGTCCCCAGACTACCAAACTCAATAAGTTACACTGAAAAGGGCAATCTTCCAGAACCTCGCCGTACGAGCCACAATCTCGCACACTCCACTGAACTTCCTAAACCACCAGGCTACAACCTCGTGTGACCACGTGGTACCCCAATACAAGTTACACTCGTAACTGGGTCCCCAGCCAAAGCATCACATAATGACCTCAATCCAAAGCTGTGTAGAAATCCTCCTCGCGATCCAACTCTGCACCCAAAATCGTCTGGCGCACCTCTCGCGTCGCTAGGCAGAACTTGGTTCTAGACTGCCTGGCAGGCCCCTCACGCCACCAGGCGCCAAGTGCCTTCTAGTGCACCTGCCACACCGCTTTCGCCTGGCGAAACCAATCCTGCTGCTAGGCACCATGCACGTCTAGTGGCTACTGCCACTGTTTTAGAGAGCTATCGCCTGGCGGCTCGCCCCGCGTCGCTAGGCGCCATACCAGTAGCGCAATGCTATTACTTTTTGACACATTAAACAGCTCCTAAGGGACCCCAATCGCACCATACGCAAAATCATAGTACAATTTCGATTATCCAGTTATAATACTATAACTAAATTACAATACACACATTTAATCATGCCACCAAAATTGTCAATATTACACATACACTTTAAAACAACACAACCACCAAACTTGCCAATGACCAGTGACGTATACAGTCTAGCCCACCACACATGAAAATCAATCTCATACATCCAGGCATAGTCATAGAACTGAATTGCACTCTCACACACTTCACTTAGCATATTTTCTCCATTAATAACATATCTTTCCTCAAACAGTTGGAAGAATGCCACACATCAATTGAAATATAAACCATTCCAATTTCAGCTCAAGTACAGTTCCCAATTAAGTACAGAAACCATCTAAATTAGTCCAGCCTTATGTTTTTATGTGCATGCAACCCCAATCATCGCAAAGTTATACATTAACCCTATCCATATTACACACATGTTTACTTGTCCATACCTTCTACATGCTAATTCTGTTTTCACATAAATTATAGAACAAGTATAAAATCTGGCCCTGTTTTGAGGTGTCACCTGGCTGTAGTTCCTGTCAAGCGGTGCAGCCAAACCTGGGTTTCTGCCAGATTTTTCTAGCACTAGTCGTGACTCCCAACACCCTAATTGCAATACCAACCTTCGCACTAACTTAACTTAACATGCACACATCATACAAGTTTCATACTTGGTTCATTTTAACATTATTTCCATAAAACAACACACCATTCATAGACATATTTCATGCTTATTTATTTCCAACCCCAACATGAACCCAAATCCCTCAATTCCTTTAAGAATTCATGCAATTTCTACCAAATAAATAATTACAGATCAATCTTGTCATGACAATCGTATGAGTACAATAAAATCCAATTCAAACACGACCACACCACTGATAAACCAAACAAACCAGGGAAAACTGGGCAACAGCGTATACGTCGCCTGGTGGGTCGCCCTCAACCGCCAGGCGGTTCATAAGGAAACCCAGAAAACTGGGTTCAGACACATGTGTCGCTTGGTGGCAATTCATGTGCTGCCAGGCGGTTTTTGAAAAAAATTCAAAAATGTGAAAAAGTCCAAGAATGGCAATGTCATACACTTCAAGCATGAAACATGGATGGATTTGAAAATAAAAATGACCCAACAAACATGTGATAACCAAATAGTAACATAAAAACAAGACTCAAAAAACCATAAAAGCACAAAAAAAACACAAAATATGGAAGCTTAAGCACAAAAACCGATCCTGACAACTCTGACCTTAGTTGACTATTTATCTCATAACTCTCTCCACAAAAGTCCAAATGTGTTCATTCATTTTGTATTGGAAACTAGACTCAAAGAGCTTTCTTTTGATATAAAAAACGTAATTTTTGCACCATTGAGCTTGCTGCAGTATTTTTTCTAAAATTGTCCATGTTGTTGCCAACATAGTTTTTGTGTGGAAGAGAAGTTGATTTGGAAACAAGACAAGAAAAGAAAACACATGAACATAAAGAATAAAAATAACATAGGTAAGGACCAAGAAACTTAGCTCTAATAGAACCAAAGCTCTTGATACCAAATGATAGCCTCCTTCTCAAGCAAGGTTGGGCCAAAGCTTGAAATGGTAAATATAGTGGATGGTGGATGAGTCAAAGCTTGGTGTTGAGAGAAAATAGCTCTCAGTTTTGGTGATTTAATGGTGGAATGAAGGTTATTTGAGGTGATCTAATAGAAGTTAGGCCAACTCTAGAGAAACGGGTGCTAGAGGAACCTCTTGGGATGCTCTAGCAAGTGGCTAAGAGAAAAAGTATGACTCAAATTTGAATTTGGCAACATAACATTAACATTCTCAAAGTCATAAATACATGGGGGGACACCTCTATTTATAGAGTAAGGTGTCTCCAAAATGGTCCAAACCCTAAAATGCTAACTATAACATCTCTACTTTTAAATAACTATATTATTTATTTTATCCCCATCTTTAAAAATAAGATTTAGAAAATCTTTTATTTTTAATGTTTCATATTTTATTTAAATGTAGTTTGAACATTAATAATAGTAATAAAATAATAATAATAATAATAATAAATCAAGTAGCTTTTAAGAAAATATATATTATAACTAAGTAATAATGAAAATAAATGATATAAAAAAAAGAAAGAAAGAAAAGATAGAGATAGAGATACAAATATAACTTTTCATTAATGAAAGGAATCTTATCTTAATACATGATAAAATGACATTCAATGAGTACATTCATTACTTGGCAATACATGGCTTGTAAATGGATGATGAAGGAAAAATGACATACGATGACTTAATGCAATGCTTACTTTACAAAATTTTGGTTTATAAATAAGTTTCATGTGATAGGAATGTGAAAGAGTGAAGAGAAAGGGATAGTTACATGAGGAAAAAAAGAGAGAAAGAGAAAGAAATAAAGAGATAAAAAGAAAGCCAGAAAGAAAGGGGGAGAAGTTGGAATAAGAGATTAGAAGAAAATTTAACCTTCTAGAAGTATTGCTAGTATGCCCCTTCAATCAATAAGGTAAGGAGGGAGTGAGGTTAAGCTCTTTTTATATCAATCTTGATAAACTCATGGGTGTTATATTAATCTTTTATTTATTTTGAATCATATATTATTCTATTTACTTCAATTTAACTTATTTCCATTTATTATCCTCTTATACTTATATTATTTAGTCTATATCAAGTTATGTATTGATCCTATTTATTTCTTTTATTTAATTTATCTCTAGTTAGACATTGGTCCTATTTATTTATTTTAATAAATTTATCTCTATTTATGCACTGATCCTATTTATTTATTTTATTTAATATATCTCCAGTTATGCACTAGTCCTGTTTCTTTATTTTTTTTTTAATTTATCTCCAATTATGCACTAATCTTATTTCTTTATTTTATTTAATTGATCTCTAGCAATGCACTGGTTCTGTTTCTTTATTTTATTTAATTTATTTCGAGTTATGCACTAGTATTTTTTCTTTATTTTATTTGATCTCCAGTTATGCACTGCTCTTGTTTTTTTATTTTATTTAATTTATTTCCAGTTATGCACTGGTCTTGTTTCTTCATTTTAATTTATCTCCAGTTATGCACTTGTCATGTTTATTTTATTTTATTTTATTTATCTCTAGGTATGCATTGGTCCTTTTATTTATTTCATTTAATTTATCTCCAATCGTGCGTTAGGGAAAACTTTGAGGGTGATTTGTGTGGAATTAAGTATGCGAAAATAGGAGAAGATTGGATCGTGGGTACCTTGTAAATATTACATTATAAATAGGATTGAGAGATTTAGATAAACTAGGTGTGGAATGGAATAAGAATTGAAAGAATAAGTACAAAGGGGTTGTGAAGTGTGTGATGTAATCTGAATTATAACACGGTAGTGACCAGTAGATATTTTGGTCATAAGCAGGATGCCTTATTTCTAGTATGGGATACTAAAGAGTAGTTCAATATGTTGTATGGATTCAATGCAATTGCATTATTTGTTTGGGATTATGAATGGAAATGGGAAGGATTGGGTGAATGTTGTGAGAGTTCGTCCTATAATCATGGTTTATCCTTAACTATTCAACGCGTTGGCATAGTTTAAGTGGGTGAATATATTAGGTTATAAATCTATTATTATAAGGCATATGGGGAGTAGACTCACTTCATAATGGATGATTTGTATGTCACACAACATTGTGCAATAGGTTGTGGTCATTGTGTGTATTATTGACATATGTTCTGCATTGGATAAACCAGTAAAACTCGTTATTGGTGTAGCGCTTGGGGGGGGGAACCGAATAGCCAAGCGAGAGCTAAAAAATAGGAGGTCATTGGAGTGCTTGGCGCATGATGGTGAGGGTGATTTCGCCAAGCAATATTTTGGTGGACAATGGTCATTGGAACGCGTGGCGCTTGATGGTAGGAACGGTTTCGCCAGATGATAACTGTCAAACAGGAACTTTTGGACTGCATAGCACCTAATAGTGTGTGCTTGACATGTGGCAATCCTCACTCTCATAAAACAAACCACTCATGTTGCCATGTGGAAAGCTACTTTATGATAAGTCTCTCCTATAGGACAATGACATATGACCACTACCTTTCTAAGAGAACTATCCATTAAGAGCTTGTCATGTGGCATGTGTGGGACGCCCTTCCTAAGCTAGCTAAATTAACATAATTAAACATCAAAGAATTGCTTAAGTTAGACGTATATGATGCTCCCTACTTAAGCGAGATTGGTTTTTAAACCCTACACTACTTGACCTTTAATACAAGGCATAAAAGAAACCTACACTACTTGGCTCTTAATACAAGGCCTCAATATTCCTAATTTACTAAAGATACTCCATTGTGGCCTAAAAGAAAAGAGCTTTGTTTCACCTTGCAAAGATGACTCCATCTCTTCATGAAAATGCTTGTCCATAACGTTGTCATTGACGCGATCAAATTAATACTACTTATCTATAACAACTTCAGTATTGTTAAGAAAGTAGTCAACAAAATAGTAAGGGTAAAGTAACCCAAAGTCGTCTCCCAACGAATACGAAATTTATTTTTAACAAGTTAGTTCTTATAAAACTATACAAGAGTTAGTCAAATAAAATTATAAAAATATGAGGGATAAAGATTAAAAGATAAAATAAGATATAAACAATAGTAAAGTAAATAGATTGATTCCATTGCTTTTTCAAAATAGATTCATCATTGGTTATCTAAAGATTATTGCTCAATTAATTATTGTTGTAAATTTACAAATTAATCAATGTAAAGTCTCAATTAATTTGTTGGCGTTCTCACTTTTAACCAAAGTACAGTCTTAATTAAAAGTGAGAACTTTTAGATTATCCACAGTAAATTCAACCAAAGTACAGTCTCAATCAAATTTACTATGCCTAATCATGTCTATTCTTTTATCTCCTCACCAAATAAAAAGCTTAATTAATCAAAGTAAAGTCTCAATTAATTGTAGTTAGAATAAATACCTTTAACCAAAGTAAAGTCTCAATTATTGCTAAAAACTCATTTAATCATATGAAAGTTTCTAAATAAAATCAAAGTAAAGTCTCAATTTAATTTAAAAGCCCTTGGACTCATATGATCAACATGCATATAGATTTAAAATCATTATTTCTTACGTGATTAAAGATAAAAGACATAGATGAATCAAAACCTCAAGAATAATAAAAGGAAAAAAGAAATTAATTGATCTAACCTCAGAATCCAATTAAGAAATTACAATGAAATCAACCCAAGAAGTTTAGCAATCCATGGAAAACAAAATAAAAAGAAGAATAGAGAAAAGAAAAGAGAGAGAAAGGAAACGAAATTAGGCACCCCTAAAGGTTCCAAAACTCCGAAGTCCCGAGCTTGTTTTTTCTGCTTCCCTTTTGGTCTCTTTATATAGGACTTGGACTGGGCTTTTCGGTTGCTTAAACCTCTCAAATATCTTTTAAAATAAAGATAAAGATAAATATTCAAATATATTTGGAGAGATCTAAATTATTTGACAAATATAGTTTGGTTAATAATTTATGATATAATAAAATAAATTAATTATTTAAAGATATCTAATAATTTATTAACAAATAATATTTGCATTAATTTTCTCAATAAGTCATTTTTAATCCTGTAGTCCAAATTTGTAGAGACATCCAAAAATATCAATATTTGCAATTAAACCACTCTCTTTTGACCAGTCTTTGACTTTTTGACCAGATTTGAACATTTTGACCAGAGTTTGACTAGTGTTGACCAGTTTGACTGTCCAATAGCATCCTGACACGTGGCAGAGTTCACTTTCTCCAAACTAGGGTTTCTGCATGTGCAATGGAGGTTGCGGCTGCTGCTGGGTGGTTTAGTTTTCGACGAACTTGGAGGTGATGGTGAATGCGTTGGTCTGGTCTGGTTGTGCGTTTTGGTTACAAGTCTGCGGTGACCATGGTGTAGGTTTCTGACGAGCGAAGCAGATGCGTGAACGCTATTGTTGCTGGTTGATGCGAGGTGATCTGCGGCATCACTACAAATGCATGGTGATGGTTGCGCGCTCGTTACTGTTGCGCGGTGGCTGACGGTGTTATAGTGGTGGCTTGTCAAGCTTAGTGTGATGGTTTCCGCTGCTGTGTTGGTGAATGAAATGATGAAGGTGTGTTGTAGATTCGTGTGGAGATGGAGAGCGGTGCAAATTCACAGCATTGGGCGCTGCTGCGGTTGTTGCAGGTGCGTGAACGGTGGCTGCTGCAAAGATGGTGCGAGGTTGAAGGTGCAGGTGAGCAGGTGGCGGCTGACGGCGCTGCTGTTACGTTTTCTGGCAAGGTGGACGGTGAAGGGCGGTGGCTGCCATGGTGATGGAAGGAGAGGAGAAATTTAGGGTTAGGGTTTCATGTGTGAGATGGAGGAAGATGATGACGTGGCAGTGTTTCATTGGTGTAGATGTGTTTGCAAGGATTAATGTCACGTGGCTTGTTCTAGTTGGCCAATTTTAAAAGTTGACGATCGCCACATGGCAGCATCTGAGTGCATCTATTTTATGAGTGGAAAAATAGACAAAGGTAGGGGTGCAGAAGTAAGTTTTGTGAGACCCATTTTGAAAGAGAGGAATGTATAAGTAATGTATGGGGTACAAAAGTGATTTTTCCAGAACTTGCTGATTTTAGCTTTATTTAGAGGTGTTTTATAATTTCAATCAATTTATTTTTCCACCTTTAAATAAGCTTAATCTTAACTTCAACTACATCAACAAATGTTAAAATATCCAAAAATAACTTATGCAACTAAAAATCATTTTTCAAGACATTTTTATCACATAAGTTCAAATGGCCTAATTATCAGAATTGTTAATTAAATCACTCTTTAAGCACACAAATTCAATTAAATAATCAGAATTAAACACTGAATGAGGGCAAAAATACGCATTCATCCGTCATCTAAGGATGTAGAACGTGGATGAACATGATGGTGGTCATGTTTTCTGGAATTAGAGGATAATGGTTTTCCGATGAGTGTGTATGTACATTTTATTTTGGTTATCAATTGTTTATGTGCAAGCTCATCGTATCTGCTTGTGTTTGACAATGATTGTGTAACTCGTTACATGGGAACATATGATGTTTCAAGTGGAGTTGGTGACGCTTAGTGCGAGAGAGGGGCACCATGGGAAAAACTATTATTAATCATTATTAATGTTTTTGTAAACAATAATTGTACTCAATTTTTGGAGGTGTAAACATTGAGACAAATTATGGTTTTTGGTTTGTTAGTGCTTTTAATAAAGTGATGTTTTCCCATGTTTTGGGAAATGGTTTTTATTCAATGCGATATTAATACTATTATTATTTCTATTTATTGAAAATAGTATTATATGCCTAGGCTGTTACATAAAGCATGTTTTACATGTGAAGAAACACTACATCTCATGAATTCAAACACGGAAGGAAGATAATATATTTAATGCATATGTCATAATATTATTTCTTTGATCTTCCATATATGTCAAAGCTAGATCTTAAAACATTGCATAAATTTAATGCATGTAGGGAAGAATGTGTGTGATAGCTTGATCGCTACACTTCTTAACATTCAGGGAAAGATCATGATGAAATACCTTTAGCCAAGGGACCTATAACCAGAGCTCTAGCTAGGAGGATACAAGAAGATTAGGCCTCCTCTAAGCATGACAAACCCAAGTTAAAGTTTGATAACGCTATCGTTGACGCGTTCAAATTAATACTACTAAACTATAACAACTTCAGTATTGTTAAGAAAGTAGTCAACAAAATAGAAAGGGTAAAGTAAACCCTAAGTCGTCTCCCAACGAACACGGAATTGATTTTTAACAAATTAGTTCTTATAAAACAATACAAGAGTTAGTCAAATAAAATTATAAAAATATGAGGGATAAAGATAAAAAGATAAAATAAGATATAAACAATAGTAAAGAAAATAGATTGATTCCATTGCTTTTTCAAAATAGATTCATCATCG
>Ga0214545_1011075_pt1 | contig 12656 bp, 6 predicted proteins | sample CNSS4metaG_FD_160064 | JGI IMG/M metagenome (GOLD analysis project Ga0214545, IMG submission 160064) | Root nodule microbial communities from cowpea collected in UCLA plant growth center, Los Angeles, California, USA - CNSS4 | ecosystem: Host-associated > Plants > Roots > Nodule | place: USA... | reverse complement strand
AAATAATTAATATAAATAGAGTAATAATTTTTAAATATTATTTTTTAAATATATAGAAAAAAAAGTGAAACCAAAAACGGTTGGGGGAGCCTTGGCTCCCCCCTGTCCCTTAATAATTCCGCCCCTGCTCATATTTGATCTTAGTGGAACTTAATTTATTAGCTTATGGTCATGGGTTTTTACTTCTCACATTTAAAACATTGATATTAATTTTCTACTGTGATTATTGTTGTCATTTTATTTTGTTGTTACTCCTCATATATTCTTACAAATTTGAGAAAATTATTTATATAGCATACTTTGGTATTTTTGTTGTTACTATTGTTTTCCCCATCAATTTTTTTGTAGTAACTTGTGTTCCTCTCAATATCATTGTAGTATTTGTAATAAAAACTCTTAGCATTAGTTCAGTACTGAGTCCATACTCTCCATTACCTTTATATATGATTGTTTTAAAAAAAATTCAAAGAAATGATATCAAATATATGTTTTATGTAATAGTGGTTTTTATTAGTGTGTTGTTGACTCATCACTCTTGCATATATAGATCAAACAGAGGATTTGTGGTTATGGTTATTAAAGATTTCTTTGAATTTGAGGATGAATCGGAGATAGTGGATTTGAGTGAATTTGGAAGTGAATGTGAGGTTATTTAGATTAAGAGAAAGATAGTATAATTTAAGTGGATTTACGATAAAAGTTTTTGTATGACGAGAGGAATTAGGTAGATTAAAAAATATATTTTAATGAAAAAATTAAATAATTACTATTGTACCCTTACAGATAAATGGTATATAAAGTAAGTTTAATCACACACAAGGTTCCTGTTTTCGTTAAAAAATCTTAATTGGGTCATCAACTTCTAAGTTGTCCCAATTGGGTCCTATTTTTTTAAAATTTGTTTCAATTTGACCCTTTCCGTTAAGACATCATTGTCGACGTTAACTGCATATCATCTGTCAACTCCTGTTTTCTTTTTAATTTTTTTATTTTTACTTTCTTTTACTTTTTTTTTCTTAAAAAATAGTTCACACATGTCAAATTAGGATTTTGCCAAGTGTGAGCTTGTGATTTTTTTAATTTTAATTTTTTTAAAAAAGAATACCACGTGTCAAATTATGGTTTTGCCACATGTCAATTGTTTATGTGAAAAATTTCGATTTGGTCCATGTATTTATTATTTTGTCTCAATTTTGTCATAATTTCTTTTTAAACTAAAGTAATTTCATCATTTTCAAATTGAGACAAAGTTTAACTTTTACAATAGTATTATAATTATATTTTTATTATAATAGATATTTTTAACTAAATTAAGTTTATTTAAATTTAAATTTTGCATTGAATTTTGTAACTTATATAAAACTATTTTAAAATTTTACATTTGAATTTATAAAGTTGTTTAGAAATTATTAAAACAATTTTTTTAAATAAAGTTCAATGCAAAATTTAAATTTAAATAAACTTAATTTGGTTAAAAAAATCTATTATGATAAAAATATCATTATAATATTGATATAAAAGTTAAATTTGGTCTCAATTTGGAAAGGACGACATTATTCCAGTTTACAAATAGATTAGGATTAAATTAAGAAAAAATAACAAATACAGAGATTGTAACGTCCCATTTAATTATTAGACGAAATTAAAGGAAACGTCACGCGATAAAAGTATAGTAGCGTAGTCTTGGGGTCCTTAACACAACCCCTATAACCTGGGCACACCACGATGCCAACATAAACCAGATACAATTTTAACAAAGAGTGTAGAGTAGGAAAGCATAAAACGATACAGGGGTCGTAGCCCTAAAGAAATCGTGAATAAAACAACTCCAGCCCAGATGGCTAAGCAGCGGACTCGCCATTCCCTTGTTGACCACGAGAACTTCGCCCATCTGCTTTCATCAATTAAATTGATGATCATCGCAAGAAGAACAACCACATACAATACAACCATGCAACAAAACGGGTAAGCTAGAGCCAACACATATTCATCATACAGTCAAATACATTATCATCATCCCACATCCGTATAACAACCAAGCATGTTATGACTCTTCATTCAATACACTACGACTCGACTCGACTCATCCGGATACGTATAACTTAGTCGGATTCAGCGGATGCTTGCACTTGTGGTGGATACCTCTGCTCGACCCTGAGCTGCTCACCCCCGAGCTATGTGTTACAAGTGTTACGATGAATCAAATTCCGCTCACCACAAGGTTAACCCTTAATGAATTTCAGGCCTCCTGCTACTCTCACCACAGGAGTCAGTCCGCTCTAAGTGAGACTAACCGGCTCCTTAGAGTGTCAGGATGCAGTCCTTACCAAAAAATCCTTACCTAGTTATACAGATGGGGCACCACCATGGACACCCACTAACAGGGGCCATGGAATTACGTCCAAACCACTGAAGCGCGACCCCGGAGGTCTCACCTAGAGATCCCAAGGAGTTTACACGCTGACACAGACCAATATTCATAACTCAGCAATAAGAGAACATTAAATCATATTTACATTTCCATACCAACCCCTGATATTAATTTCTTATACGCATCATATTTCGAATCCATACCTCTGATCATCACCACCCCATGAGTCTAGGGCCTCATCTCATATTAATACCATGTTCCTTTAGTTCCACACCACTCATTCATTTCACATGCCAAGTTCCCACAATATCCATTATTCATCATATATATAAAATATCATATATATATATATATATATATATATATATATATATATATATATATATATATCAATTCATTAGGCATATAACCATACATATGTACATGTATTTCATCATGGCAGTCATACCCAAACAATTCCAATCATAAGAGAGCAAACACACAACCAACCACCACACTGTCTCGCCCAATCCCTCGCTCAAGTTGAAGGGTCTCGCTCAGGCGAGACGTGCTCACTCAGGCGAGCCCCCTTCGCCTAGGCGAGGGCTCGAAAAGGGAAGCAGGAGCACATGCGGGATCTCGCTTAGGCGAGACCCCTCTCGCCTGGGCGAGATGCTCGCTCGCTCAAAATGTCGAGCTGGTCGCCTGGGCGACCTTTCGCGCAAAATGCCCTAGGCGAGGTCCCTGTTCATCTCGCCTAGGCGAGACTGACTCGCTTGGGCGAGATTAATAGGTCTCGCCACTGGTTTATCTGGAACAGCCATGTTTTTCAAATCAACCAAGCATACAGAGTGTTCCCACACATCAAATCGAAAGATTAAACCATACAAGAAGCAACCAACTCAAACGCAGACCAAAACGACTTGAAACTAGAAACCCTAATTTCCCGTACCTGGAAAAGGGCTAACACAACTTTGACACCGGACCTCGGAGTACAGCAGCTCGAGTGATGAACTTGCAGAACTGGCGGAACAGCGTAACAGTGGAAGAAAATGGGGTTAGTTCGATTCTAAATGGCAAAATGCGAAGAACAGCTTTAGGAAGCAATCACAGTAGGGTCAGAATCACTTACGTGGAGTAGAACTCACTACTTGAGCTTTTAGGCGGACTGGTTCGAGGTGGGGAGTAAACCCTAGCAGAGCTCTAACGCTACGAAGGGGAAGGATGCGGCTGCGAATCTGTGAATGAAGAGAGTGTGAGAGTTAGGGCACCTTGGACTCAGCTTTAACCTTTGGGCCGACTCTTAGGCCCATCAGATTTGGGGCAGAAAAAGAACAGGGCCTTACATTCTCCCCAACAACAAAATTTTCGACCTCGAAAATAAAGACTCACCAGGTAAACAAATGTGGATGTGATTTTCTCATGTCCTCCTCTAACTCCCAAGTCGAGTCCCCCGTCCTCCGATCCCAGATGACTTTAACAAGACTAACGGTCTTTCCACGGCGTTCCTCAACCTTGTTATCCTTAAGAGCGATTGGTAGTACTTCCACCGTGAGATCTTCCCTGATCTGTATATCCTCAGCTTCCAACACGTGGGCCAGGTCAAATAAATACTTCCTTAGTTGTGACACATGGAACACCGGGTGAAGGTTCGCCAACTGCGGGGGTAAAGCTATCTCATAAGTCATTGGTCCAATTCTCCTCGTGATCTGATACGGGCCAAGGAATTTGGGCGAAAGCTTCCTTGAGCGGAGAGCCCTTCCCACGCCTGTGGTTCGGGTCACCCTCAAGAATACATGATCTCCCGCTGCAAACTCCAAAGGCCTCCTCCTACGGTCCGCATAGGCCTTCTGCCTACTCTGAGAAGCCTGCATCCTATCTTTCACCATCCTCACCTTCTCGGTGGTCTGCTCTAACAACTCGGGTCCAACCAATATCGCCTCTCCATCCTGATACCAATAGAGAGGAGTCCTACACCTCCTGCCATAGAGAGCCTCGTATGGCGCCATGCCAATGCTCGCATGAAAACTATTGTTGTAGGTGAACTCAATCAAAGGCAATACCTCATCCCAAGCTCCTAGGTGGTCCAGTATGCACGTCCTCAACAAATCTTCTAATGATTGGATCATCCTCTCAGACTGACCATCGGTCTGAGGGTGGTAAGCTGAACTCATGGTGAGCTTGCTACCCATAGCACTCTGTAACGTCTGCCAAAACTGGGATGTGAACCGTGGGTCTCTGTCGAAAACTATGCTCGAGGGCACCCCATGAAGCCTTACTATCTCCTTAATGTACAACTGGGCCAGCTTGGCCATAGACATTCTCAAGTTCATCGCCAAGAAGTGTGCGCTCTTGGTCAGTCGATCTACTATCACCCAGATGGTGTCATGTCCTCTAAAAGTCCGTGGCAGATGGGTCACAAAATCCATCGAGATGCTGTCCCATTTCCACACCGGTACCTCCAACGACTGTAGAACGCCACCGGGTCTCTGATGTTCCACCTTCGCCTTCTGACAAGTTAGACAGGCGGATACAAACTGAGCCACATCCTTCTTCATCCCCTACCACCAGAAAGTTTCCTTGAGGTCCTGGTACATCTTAGTCATGCCAGGATGTAAGCTAAGACGACTTTTATGCCCTTCCTCAAGGATCAACTTTCTCACCTCTACATCATCAGGTACGCATACTCTGCCCCGAAACCTTAGTATGCCATCATTACTCACGGTAAAGTCTCTGGCTTCCTCTGATCCAAGTTGTTCCCTAACCCTGTTCAGACCGACATCCAACAACTGCCTCTCTCTGATCGAGTCCAAGAAGTCACTAGATATAGTAAGGGTACTACACCTAATGGACTCGGATCCCAACTCCACCTGTATCCTCATGTCTCTGAACTTCTCTAGTAGTTCTACCTCTTTTATCATGAGATGTGCAGTATGCACTGTCTTCCTACTCAATGCGTCTGCCACTACATTCGCCTTCCCTGGGTGGTATAGGAGCTCGAAGTCATAATCCTTCAGGAACTTCATCCACCTCCTCTGTCTCATGTTAAGCTCCTTCTGGTCAAACAAGTACTTGAGGCTCTTATGATCGCTGAACACTCGGAACTGAACACCATACAGATAGTGCCTCCAGATCTTCAAGGCAAAAACTATGGCCGCCAACTCCAGGTCATGAGTGGGATAGTTACGCTCATGCACCTTAAGCTATCGTGAAGCATACGCCACTACCTTTTATTCTTGCATCAAGACACATCCAAGTCCGAGATGAGACGCGTCGCAGTAGACTTCAAACGGTTTCCCCACATCCGGAATTACTAATATAGGAGCGCTCGTTAATCTCCGCTTTAGCTCTTGAAAGCTCTCCTCACACTTGTCCGTCCAAGTGAAAGGTTGGTCCTTCCGGGTAAGCAAAGTCAGAGGTGCCAGTATCTTGGAGAATCCCTCTATGAATCTCCTATAGTAGCCCGCTAACCCCACAAAGCTCCAAATCTCTGTGGCCGACTTGGGACTTTCCCACTTTACCACTGCCTCGACCTTTGCCGGATCCACTGCAATCCCCTGAGCAGATATCACGTGTCCCAAAAACTGAACCTCATCCATCCAGAACTCAGACTTAGACAACTTGGCATACAACTGTTTCTCTCTCAAAACACCCAGCACCAACCTCAGGTGTTCTGCATATTCCTCCTGAGTTCTGAAGTAGATAAGGATGTCGACTATGAAGACCACGACAAACTTATCTAGGAAGGGCCGGAAGATCCTGTTCATGTAGTCCATGAACACTGCCGGAGCGTTGGTCACACCAAACGGCATAACCACATACTCATAGTGGCCATATCTGGATCTGAAGGCCGTCTTCTGCACATCATCAGCCTTCACTAAAATCTGGTGGTAACCCAATCTCAGATCTATCTTCGAGAATACCGATGACCCATGTAGCTGATCCATCAAGTCGTCGATTCTCGGGAGCGGATACTTATTCTTGATCGTCATCTTGTTCAGTTGCCTGTAGTCCACACACAGACGCAAACTTTCATCCTTCTTCTTCACCAACAACACTGGTGCTCCCCAAGGCGAAGTGCTGGGTCGGATGAACTGTTTCTCCATCAACTCTTCTATCTGTTTCTTGAGCTCTACCAACTCTGTCGGAGCCATACGATACGGGACCATCGACACCGGGCCTGTCCCTAGTACTAGATCTATAGAGAATTCCACCTCTCTACTGGGAGGCAACCCAGGTACCTCATCCGGAAATACGTCTTCAAACTCATGCACTACCGGTATAACTGATGTTCTCTCTCCCTCTCCTACCTCCATACGGGCAAAGATTATGAAGCACTGCGCGCCATCCTGAATCTCCCTCACCACTCCCTGAGGGGACACCAACTCAAGCTCCTCTGAGTCGGGAAACAGCAACTTCTTCTCCCGACAATCTATCAGAATGCGATTGGTAGAGAGCCAATCCATCCTTAAGATCACCTCCAACTCCTGTAGAGGCAGGTAGATTAAGTTCACCCTGTACCTGCGTCCCTCTACCTCCATCGGGCACCTAGCAGATAAGGACGATGTCCTGACCAAACCCGACGCCGGAGTAGACACCGCAAGCTCACACTGCAGCTCGCGCACCGACAGACCCAACCGTTCCACACATGCATTTGACACAAAAGAGTGTGTCGCTCCAGAATCATATAACACACAACATCTCATCCCAGAAATCACACAATAACCTATAACAAGGTTACCTGAACCTACAGCCTCAGCTCCGGTCATGGCATAGACTCTGCCCGTCGCTTGAGGCCTGTTGCCTCTGTCCCTCCCCTGATGCTGATGGGTTGTCTGAACTGGAGGGCGTGTCGCTGCCCTGGCAAGGTTGGGACAGTCTTTCCCAAAGTGGCCTTCCTTGCCACAGTTGTTGCATCTACGGTAACCCTCCATACGTGGACACGCGTACCTCGGGTGGGGTTCTCCACATGTATAACACCGAACTCGGCCCTGCTGATGAGAAAAGATCCTAGACCCCTGAGGCTGATGGTGGGGCCAATCATACGGTCTCCTCCACTCCTCATGCATGGGCTTGGACCCAGATGGTCCACCAATCCTCTCAGGCGGTTGTGGCTGCTGTGGGCGCTGGCCTTCCACCTCACGCTTCATCTTCTCCATCACCCTGGCCTTCTCTACCAGAGCGGCAAAATCCTTGGTGGACAAGGGAGCTACCATCAAACGGATGTCGCCGCGGAGCCCGTTCTCGAACTTCCTGCATCGCCACTCCTCATCGAGTGGCAGGGTGTAGAAACGGTTGAGGTGTTTGAACCTCTCAGCATACTCCGTCATTGTCTTCCCTCCTTGGGTCAATTGGAGGAACTCCACCTCCTTGGCGTACCGGATGCTGTCTAGGAAGTACTCGGAGAGGAACCTCTCCCTGAATGTCTTCCATGTCACTGGCTCATCCCTCTCCTCCAGGATGGATCTAGTGCTGCTCCACCAATGCTCCGCTTCTCCCGTGAGCATATAAACCGAGAACGCCAACCTGTTCTCCGCAGGGCACATCTTGGCGTCGTAGATGTGCTCTAGGTCCTTCAGCCATTGGTCTGCGGCATCAGGACTGGTCTTCCCATCAAACTTCACCGGGTGGTGTTTCAGAAAGTCCTCCAGGCTCCACTCCCTGACTGTAGGTCGTGGTTCCGGACCAAACACAGGGGCAACCGCCCTGTTCTCCTCCAGCTGGCGGAGGGCCTCCATATGCTGTCGATGAGCATCCTCAGTAGCTACCCTTGCCGCCTCCATTTGCTGCATCACTGCCTGCTGCTGCTCAAGCGACGCCGCCTGTTGCTGCATGGATGCCTCATGCTGCTGCATCATCGCAACGCTCTGTTGCGCCATAGCTGCTACCATCGCCTCTATGGCCTTGGCGATATCGGGTGCGTCCCCCTGGGATGATTGTGAAGTCCTACGAGGAGGTGCCATAGTCCACTGGCACACAGAAAATCACTTGGTTAGGCTCGATAGAGACAAGAATTTAACTAAGAACACTCAGAAGACACAGAGAAAGCTAAGCGGACATCCAAGTCCACAGACCTAAGGAATGACCGCTCTAATACCATAAATGTAACGTCCCATTTAATTATTAGACGAAATTAAAGGAAACGTCACGCGATAAAAGTATAGTAGCGTAGTCTTGGGGTCCTCAACACAACCCCTACAACCTGGGCACACAACGATGCCAACATAAACCAGATACAATTCTAACAAAGAGTGTAGAGTAGGAAAGCATAAAACGATACAGGGGTCGTAGCCCTAAAGAAATCGTGAATAAAACAACTCCAGCCCAGATGGCTAAGCAGCGGACTCGCCATTCCCATGTTGACCACGAGAACTTCGCCCATCTGCTCCCATCAATTAAATTGATGATCATCGCAAGAAGAACAACCACATACAATACAACCATGCAACAAAACGGGTAAGCTAGAGCCAACACATATTCATCATACAGTCAAATACATTATCATCATCTCACATCCGTATAACAACCAAGCATGTTATGACTCTTCATTCAATACACTACGACTCAACTCGACTCATCCAGATACGTATAACTTAGTCGGATTCAGCGGATGCTTGCACTTGTGGTGGATACCTCTGCTCGACCCTGAGCTGCTTACCCGCGAGCTATGTGTTACAAGTGTTACGATGAATCAAATTCCGCTCACCACAAGGTTAGCCCTTAATGAATTTCAGGCCTCCTGCTACTCTCACCACAGGAGTCAGTCCGCTCTAAGTGAAACTAACTGGCTCCTTAGAGTGTTAGGATGCAGTCCTTACCTTGAATCCTTACCTAGTTATACAGATGGGGCACCACCATGGACACCCACTAACAGGGACCATGGAATTACGTCCCGACCACTGAAGCGCGACCCCGGAGGTCTCACCTAGAGATCCCAAGGAGTTTACACGCTAACACGGACTAACATTCATAACTCAACAATAAGAGAACATTAAATCATATTTACATTTCCATACCAACCCCTGAGATTAATTCCTCACACGCATCATATTTCGAATCCATACCTCTGATCATCACCACCCCATGAGTCTAGGGCCTCATCTCATATTAATACCATGTTCCTTTAGTTCCACACCACTTATTCATTTCACATGCCAAGTTCCCACAATACCCATTATTCATCATTTATGAATCATGTCATGCATATATATATATATATATATATATATATATATATATATATATATATATATATATATATATATATATATATATAAATTCATTAGGCATATAACCATACATATGTACATGTATTTGATCATGGCAGTCATACCCAAATAATTCCAATCATAAGAGAGCAAACACACAACCAACCACCACACTGTCTCGCCCAATCCCTCGCTCAAGCTGAAGGGTCTCGCTCAGGCGAGACGTGCTCGCTCAGGCGAGCCCCCTTCGCCTAGGCGAGGGCTCGAAAAGGGAAGCAGGAGCACATGCGGGATCTCGCCTGGGCGAGATGCTCGCTCGCTCAAAATGTCGAGCTGGTCGCCTGGGCGACCTTTCGCGCAAAATGCCCTAAGCGAGGTCCCTGTTCATCTCGCCTAGGCGAGACTGACTCGCTTGGGCGAGATTAACAGGTCTCGCCACTGGTTTATCTGGAACAACCATGTTTTTCAAATCAACCAAGCATACAGAGTGTTCCCACGCATCAAATCGAAAGATTAAACCATACAAGCAGCAACCAACTCAAACGCAGACCAAAACGACTTGAAACTAGAAACCCTAACTTCCCGTACCTGGAAAAGGGCTAACACAACTTCGACACCGGACCTCGGAGTACAGTAGCTCGAGTGATGAACTTGCAAAACTGGCGGAACAGCGTAACAGTGGAAGAAAACGGGGTTAGTTCGATTCTAAACGGCGAAATGCGAAGAACATCTTTAGGAAGCAATCACAGTAGGGTCAGAATCACTTACGTGGAGTAGAACTCACTACTTGAGCATTTAGGCAGACTGGTTCGAGGTGGGGAGTAAACCCTAGCAGAGCTCTAGCGCTACGAAGGGGAAGGATGCGGCTGCGAATCTGTGAATGAAGAGAGTGTGAGAGTTAGGGCACCTTGGACTCAGCTTTAACCTTTGGGCCGGCTCTTAGGCCCATCAGATTTGGGGCAAAAAAAGAACAGGGCCTTACAGAAACTAAATTGAGATTTTTCACATAAATAATTATTGACACGTAATAGAACTATAACTTGACACATGACAATTTTTTCTTTTTAAAAAATAAAAAAAATAAAAAAAATCACAAACTCACACGTAACAAAACTCTCCTGGATCATTTCTCCTCTTTTCTCATCTTCTACAAATCATTTTTAATTTCTTTAAAATTCGGCCATATCCAATTGAAAAGTACTGTTTTCTTTTTCCTCCATGTGGAATGGCTTGCAAAGTGAGATAAGAATGGAATCTCTCAAAAAATAAAAATAAAAATACAGATAACACGTCTTGCATAGCGCAAAAGTAAACTTCTGTTTGAGGGCAAATTTTAATTTCTTCTTTTCCTTCACTAACGCGATGAAAGGCCTCCTCCCAATCCTACAAATCCGTCTTTGCATTTCTTTACAAATCAGTGGATCCAAACCTGTGACTCACTCGTCTTTCCCTCTTCATCAACGGTAAAGCTGCTGAAACAAACACAGCGTAAAGGTGTGAAGATTAACCCTATTCCTCTCTCAACAACTTCACCACTCAGGTTCCTTCTCCTTCTTTTTGCTCTATTTAGTTATAGTATCAAATGAATTCTGTGAATATTGGAACTGTATATTATAGTTGATAAATGCTAATTATAGTCCAACTTATCTTAAAACTGTGTTACTATATTGATTCCTGCAATACATGATGACATTTTTAATAAATAATTATAATTTTTTTTTTCATTTTTGTAGATTAATATATAAATTGTTTTATGCCAATTTAAAAATATTTGTTATATCATTATGTTTAAAAATGTATTAATAATATGTCTTTAAAATTACTAATCACCACGAACTACTCTTCCTTTTTTATTAAATATTAAAATTTAATATTCCAGTCAGTTGGTTAGAACAATGTTAAAATAATTAAAACTAGTGAATATAAATTGGATTGTTTATATTTGATAAAACTAACCCAAAAAATGTTTCTAAAGTTTAAAAATTAAAGATGATTTTATTATTAAATTTAGATTATCAAAATTCAAAGTTAATGTAGAGACCAAATTCATAATTTTTATTTACGAAAGGAGGTAACAGTGTAACATTAAACCGGTGGTTATCCAATTTATTTATATTAATTAATATTATAGTCAATATATATCAACTTTCATGTTACAGAGTTTTAACCAAATGGAAGGAGAATGGGAGAGAGAATTGACTGAGATGCTTCAAGATATGAAAGTTCCATCCATGGAAGAACTCCAAATGCAATGCATTTATAGGGTACCACGAACTATTCGTGAAGAATTACACACCTCAAATTGTTTCAATTGGCCCTTATCATCACAACAGTTTTAAGACAATGGAAAACCTAAAACTGATATATCTCAAAGAATTTTTTAATAGATGTCAATTATCAGTGGAAGATTTCGTGCAGTTACTCAAAAGTTCGGAAGAAACAATTCGAAGTTTTTACGCAGCACCTATTAATGGTGATGATTTCTTAAAGATGATTTTAGTTGATGCTTGCTTCATAATTGAGTTTTTTCTAAGATTCAATTATGGCGGTCCTTTCTTGCTAGAACCATGGATGGAAGAGTATATTTCCGTTGACTTGATACTAATGGAAAATCAACTTCCATTTTTTGTTCTTGAACAACTTTACAGCGTCACTGGTATGGATCGACAATTGCCCTCCTTTCTTGAGATTTGTTTCTTCTATTTTAGAAACTATGGTTTAGGAGTAGTGGGATCACCAGTAATAGAGAATCCAAAACACATAACTGATTGCTTAAGATCTTCTATAATATCATCATCAATGGTCGGTCTTCAAAACCCCAAAGAATCCCAAAAATTTATTAAATCTGTATACAGTGCAAGCCAACTACAGGAGGCTGGTCTTAAGTTCAAGGTCAGACCAAATCAAAGTTTACTTGACTTGACCTATTCTGAACATGGAGTGTTGAACATGCCAATCTTGAATATATATGATGTTAAATTATATATTAATTTAATATTTGGTTCATGTAATTTAAAGAATAACTTTAATGTAAAGATTCTAATGTGATGATTATTAGAATATAAGTTATTAAAGTTATGGGGATTATTTTAGACTTA
>Ga0214545_1011074_pt1 | contig 12656 bp, 3 predicted proteins | sample CNSS4metaG_FD_160064 | JGI IMG/M metagenome (GOLD analysis project Ga0214545, IMG submission 160064) | Root nodule microbial communities from cowpea collected in UCLA plant growth center, Los Angeles, California, USA - CNSS4 | ecosystem: Host-associated > Plants > Roots > Nodule | place: USA... | reverse complement strand
TATATATATATATATATGAATCCAAATTAAAACCATATGTACTAAAGTTGTCAACATAAAAAAATAAAAATCATTGTCATTGTAAAAATATCACTATACGAAAACTTTCAAACAATGACCAATTTTAGTAACAAAAAATATGTTAGAGACCAATTTTCTAATTAGAGACCAATTATTTTAGTAGTCAAAATATTGGTAGCTAATGTTAGTGACCAATTTAAAAACCAATTCATAATAAAAAAACTATTTTAATTACCAATTTAGACACCAATTATAATTGTTTTGAACTATTTTAGTTGCAAATAATTTTTAGCTTTTAAATTGGTACTTAAATTGATCACTATATAATGACTAATTATTTTTTGTCACTAAAATTTGTCATTATTCAAATATTTTATTGAATTTTACCATGACTTTATAAATTAGATACTTCATTACTTCACTGATAAGTATCGATAAAGTATCATAAAGTATTAGACACGGACACATGTCATATACATATACGTGATCCAAATTGAAGTATGGGTGCATCATAGATTTTACTTCTTTTAGCAAGAAAACTATAATTTATTTTAATAGTTTAAATGGCTTAAGTTGTACTTCCTTAATTTTTTTTATATTCTTTTAAGGTTGTTTTTGAAAAGAAATGTACAATAAATTTTCTTATTATAGTAAAAAAGTTGAAATTTTCTTTATTTTACTTCTTTCCCTTTCCATCTATGTGTAAATTATTTAAATATTAGACACGTACAAATATAATTGGTAAAAGAGTAATTAAAAGTCATTTTTAACTTCATATGTAATAAAAGAGTATGCACTAATTTTCATTTTTAAGAGACATAAGAGTCTTTTTTTCTTTTTAGGTTCCTAAAATTATCATGTTTTTCAATCCTAACTAGTGTTTATTTAGGTCAAATGTATTTGGATGCATGAATTTATAAAGTTTTAATGAGTTATAACCACTTCCTTATGTGTATATTTATTAGAGGTGACAAAGCGGGTCAATCTGACCCATTTTATCTCGACCTGTTGTGACATGAAAACGAATAGAAAAGTGAAGCCCGTCACGTATCTAGATAGGCTGACGGGCTGGCATACTAGTTTTGAGTTTTTTTCTTTTTTGTTTGCATGTTTTGCTGTTAAATGGAAACACAAGTGCATAATCTCTTTGAGCATGCAACCACAATGGAAATGCATGTGCAACAAAAAATAGGAGATTGCAAAATCAGAGCAAATCAAGGTAAATCAAGACAAAAATCATCACTAAAAAAATTCAGAATTCATAAACACACATTACAGATGTAGAAACCTCAATCTGAGAAAAATAAAATTAGGGGTAAATAAGGTAAAATTAGGACAACCCGTAAACAGTGGTGAAGAAAATAGGAAAAAGTTAGCGCCAATAAAGAGAAATTAGGGAAAATTATGGTGGGCATCTTGTTCTTACTCTCCCTTTGGACTCGCGTGGTGTGTTCTTGATCTCGTACTAGTTTTGCACAACAAACCTGTTTGTGGTGGCTGCCACTACTCTCAAAATCATCGTTGTTATGGGAACTAGCGTCACTCTCCCTTGCACCGCATGACCATCTCATCTGTCAATCGCACGTGGTGGTTGATCTTATATGGTGGTGGTCTATTTCTGTGTGGGGGTGAACCAAGCTCGCATTTTTCGTGCGGTGGTGGTGGCTCCCAAGGGGTGTGTGGTGTTCAGAATCTATGTGTGAGGGTAACCCAAATTGTAGCTATATTTGTTTGTTTGTCAAAGGTACAACCTATTGTGCGTGAGTGAGCAACAACACATGTGGTTTATTTAAAAAAAAAAACGGATTGTAGTGGGTTGGTGGGTTGTGCGAGCCAGGTTGTTGCGGGCTGGTGGGTTGAAATCTCTAACCCGACGCTTTTTTTTGTCGGGCTAGCCCGTCGAGCTTGACCCATTTTGCTATCCCTAATATTTATGTAATTGATATTCTTCTTTGTCAACTCTCTTTAACTTTTTGTTTTGTTTTATTTCATTTTAAATAGGATTATATATACAGTGAGTAAAGGAGGGAGGAGAGACACACAAAATTCATAAATAATATTGTCACTTAGACCATATCTTCAACAACTTTTGTTAAAAGAAGGAGAAGAGGTATATAAAGATATATAATACCTAATGAGTTTGTTTTTTAGCAAATAAGTATGGAGGAGGTGACTTTTGTAGGATACATTAATTGTCCCTAATAGAGGTTAGGTTTTAAATTACAATCGAATTATGAGACTGAAGTTTATACACTCTTAAGTAAAAATAATTGTGTTTTGTTTTATTTCATTATAAATAGGATAATATATACAGTGAGTAAAGGAGGGAGGAGAGACACACAAAATTCATAAATAATATTGTCACTTAAACGATATCTTCAACAACTTTTGTTAAAGGAAAGAGAACGGGTGTATAAAGATATATAATACCTAATGAGTTTGTTTTTTAGCAAATAAGTATGGAGGATGTGACTTTTGTAGGATACATCAATTGTCTCTAATAGAGGTTAGGTTTTAAATTACAATAAAATTATGAGATTGGAGTTTATACACTCTTAAGTAAAAAGAAATGTGTTTTAATTATCACTTATAACTTTTGAATAGTAAACATTCAATCCAACCAGACTACAAAATAAAGGTTCTTCATTATCATAATTCCCTACTTCCCTTGTGCTCCTAAAAAATTATTAGTATGGTGGTATGACATTCACTTTATTATCTATTTATTTGTATTTTATTTTTATTTATCAATTAAAAATAACATTTTTCAAAAATTGTTAATAGATGAAAACCATAGTATTTCAAACATAAAATTTTAATCTGTATATTTAAACATGTATTATAATGGATTTAAGTAATAATATAAAGGGATTCAGGTGATGGTATGTTCAATACATAATTATGCTCTACACCTATGAGATTCAACTAAGGAGATTGCCTAGCTTGGTTATCGAAATTTACCTTATCTTGAATAATATACTTTTTAATATCATGTAAACTCAATTAGATTATAAAACTCTTGAGTTTACATAAACCTTTATTTTATTATATTGAGTTTACATAACCTTTTGAAACTTTTGGCAATATAGCATCTAAAATACGAACTTCTAAAAAAAGAATAATTTTTTTTGAGAATGCAACACCTCAAACCCAATACTAATTCATTGAACAAACTAATTAATACAAGCAATCTCGATACAAACGTACGCAAAAACTAGACATAGTATAATATCAAGGCACAATGCATATTAAATTTCAAAATTAACAAAGCCAAAATTATAAAGAGTAAAAGAGAAGCTACCAAGACAAAAAGAAAAAAGAAATGGGGGAGCTAGCGAGATGACACAACTGAAAGGAGAGACACGTGTGGTAACAACCTAAATCAAAGGTGAACTCGTTGCCAATGGCACAATACAGTAAAGGAGACAGAGAAAGTAGAATGACGAATGACAATAAAAAATAAAATAAAGTTACCCATTTCACTATCCCTTATTTTTCACTCCTTCCTTAATCATTACAATGATTTATTTGTTTGAAACAATATTAATTAACAATCACAACATAATCTAATTCATTCAACTCAAACCAAATTGAAAAACAAATCTCTTAATTTGTTTAAGTTACAGTTATAACTAATTTAAAAGTTGAATTCTGGATAATAGCAGTTCAAATACTGTATTTAAGCTTGTAAAACTTAAACTATTTAAAGTGAATCGAATACAAAAAAAACAAATACAAAAATAATAATGAAAACTAAACTAAGTGACACTTCTTCATATGTATGAGTATACTTTTGAAATTATTCATTAATTTTTTTTTAATTTAATTGTAGTCTTCTTTTTTTTATTTATTTCATTAGGTGATATACTCATATTCAATCTAACCAAAGTTAAAAAATTAAATTAAGTTGAAACAAATTGGAGTTAAAAGAAAAATATTTAATAAAAAAAATAAACATTATTTTAGAGGTTCCAGAGACACGTGAAACTAATTAGGAAGAAACAAAGAACGAGGTCGTTTATCCCTCAACTTCGGCCACCTGGGCCATGGGCTTCCGTTTCATCCAACATTTATATAAAATGGACCATAACAAGACTACATGTGTCCAACACTCTAAGCCTATCTCGTAAATGTTCGGTTACATCAACATGTTGTTGCCCCTACCACACAACATACTTAGATCACAGGAACAACCTCATCCCCACCAAAAAAAAAAAAATCACATGAAATACCTGACCAAACAAATCAAGAAAATCGCATAATTCTATGTATGATTGAGTATATTCAATGCAAATCTCAATTAACAATGACACACAGTTAAAGATAGGTGCACGAACACGTAATCGAATTGATTCATTCAATAACTGGAAAAGAAAACTACGCATTGAAAACAGCAACAATAATTGATTTCACAACTCACTGGTAGAATGACAAATCGAAGTTGAAAAGATTAATGAGAGAAATAAAAATTTTATTGTTGTTCACCAAAACGATGAATTATTGCTAGCTGTATCCAATTAATCTGTGTTACATTGAAGAGGATAAAGGGGAGGGTGAGACCGCATGTTGCCTCTTACGGATGGTGGCGCACGTGCGACCCGCCAGGAGCGTGTGAAAATCGTAAGGCCTGAACGTGCGCGCCACGTGGCGTTCCACGTTTTGTTCGTTGTCGTGGAAGATGTGACAGAGCGCCGCCACGTAATCTGGTGGCAGTTTCCCCGTTGTGCGGAGGAATATAGCAACGGAGCGAAACAAGTCTCTGCAGATGATGCGACTTATATCTAAGCGTGAACGGGATTCTGAATCGGCCGGTGGTGGAGGAGGGGGATCCAGTTGCAGTCTCAGGCAGCGTTCTACGGTGGTGGAGATGGGTGTGGCCACCGTATTCACACTTCCCGTCACCAGAAGAAGCATGATTGAAAGAAAAAGGGTTGTAGGTGAAAAAGAAGACATTGTTGATTGGGGCGTGTGAACATGAACCTGTTGCTAACGTTGTCGATTCAGATTTCTAACTTTTTCTGTTCTTATTGAGTTTCATCTTTTCTGGTTGGCTGTTTCTTACATCCAGAGGTTACAAAATAATCTAGGAACCGATCACGTAGCACAAGGAGTTAAACGTTAATTTTAAAAAAATTAAAATTAAAATATGTAGTTTCAATCTTTAGTTAATATTAATTAATAAAATTAATTTTCATTTTAAATATAATAATTTAATATAGAAATTAAATCCCTCTATATATTGTATATATTTTTTATTATAATACTTTTATTTTGAATATAATGATTATTAACAAATTTTAAAATTCGGCTATTTATAAATTTAATTATTTGTTGTCTTTTTTGAAAAGAAATATACTGAAAATTTGGAAGTACTTTTGAAAAACGGTAAATAATTACGTTTAAAGATTAAAATAACAACAAATGTGTCAATACGCACAAATGTTAACTTCAAAGAGAAGATAAGAATGAAAAATAATTGAATTGTAGTTTTAGGGAAATGGATTAAGTAACTTCTAGATATAGGAATTGCACTTTGTCTTTCATTATTATAACTTATTGATTAAACTAACATTTTAGATGGAACAAAGTATCTTAAAATTAATAAGTTTATTATAACAATGGTGTAAAAGCCTGTTTACGTGCTTTGAAAATTTATTATGAATATTAAATTGCATTATTGCAATCTTACTGCTTGAAAGTAGCTTGTTAGAATATCATCACTGGTCGTAAATTATGTATTTCAATTTGTCTTGGAAATCAACGTTCGAATGTTTCCAATAGTTCAGTGTGTACTCTTTCAAAGGGACGAAACTTATCTTGCTCAAGTTACGAGATATAGATCTCCTGAACTTTTAGTTCTTCAATAATTTTGATAATTTACTTTGAAAAATTGATTTTTTAACACGATTTCGCTCGAATATATTTTAACAGCCAATAAGATTTTTAAAATATGAAATTATGTTAATTTAAAATATTTAAATTTATTTGATAGATTTAATTTTCGAAAAATGATGAAATCACAATTATGGAGTTTCTGAAAAGCCAACTTAAAGGGTGAAGATGGTAAAATATTCGTTTTAGCATCAGAAAGTAAAGGCTTCAAAATTTTTATAATACTAATGTTGATCTATTAAATTAATTATAAAATTATGTTTAAAAGAAAAAAATATTTTAAAATTATGTTTAGTATAAATATAATTTTATTAAATTAATTATAACTTTATGTTTGTGAATTAATTAAATTATTATTGGTGTTCGTTAATTTTTATTAATATTAAAAATTATATTTAATGAGTTAAAATATTTTTTCAATAAATGATAATTTTGTTTAGGAAAAATAAATGATTAGTTTACTATGTTATCTTATAATCAATTTTAATTTCTATTTTCTTCTTTCATTTATGTGACATCTCATTTACTAATTTTACTCCTTTCTCTTGTTTTCTTAGTTATTCTTTTGAGGTTTTGAGAGATTTTAGTTCTTGAATCTTATGTTTGTACTAATCTTTTTATTCTTATTTATGGTTAGTAGGTTTTTATTTCTATTTGTGTTGTTGTTTTTATTATATTTGTTGAATTTGTATTAGGATTATTAATTTGTTTCTTTTGTTCCGTGATATGTTTTTCGGTACTTTTCGATTTATGAGTTTTAAGAGTTTTTTTACATATATTTTGAGAGTTTTTCTACATATATTTTGATAAGGAATTAGAATTTTTATTTGGATTGAATTACAAAGCTATTAATTAGGTTAGGATTTGACATTTTGGTGGATAATGAAGATAAAATCTTTAATAAAATAAGGGATAAACATGAGTTGGAATTCAAAAATATTGTGAAAGTTAAATGAAATTAATTACAACAATTGCAAAGCTACTAATTAGGTTAGAGTTTGACCTTTTGGTGGATAATGAAGATAAAATCTTTAATGAAATAAGCAATGAATACGAGTTGGAATTCAAAGATACTGTAAAAGTTAAATGAAATTAATTACAACAATTTAATAGATAATTTTTGCATAAAAAAAAGCTCAAAAAATAAAATTTAACTAAAAGGTCTTATTCTTAAGTTTGTTTTAAGCATTCCAAATCCTTGAGCTGTCCATGTGTTCTTCTTAGTGTGTTTTATAAAATTTGTTTAATTGTTTGAAAAGTATGTGTTAACTTGCTTGAGTTTTAAAACATTAAAATATGTTTATAATGTTTTGGACGTAACTTTGGTTATTTATGAAATGAGAAATTAAAAATAGTCCAAAGATAGTTTGTCGTGAAAAGTCAAATAAATATTAGCAGTTAAGTATTTTTAGTGTGATTTATAATCGTTGAAATGAGCTTTGTATGAATGATTATAAAGATATATTAGGATACATAGTTAAGAACGGAAGACTTTGAGAATGGTGAAATTATCGAAAATTTGGTTTATATATTTGATTTGAGAGTAATTATACGTTTTAAATAAAATTGTTGAAGAAATATAAAAGGATTGATACCATATTTGGAAATCTTAAGTTCAACTATTTAGGGAAAATTGATAAGAGATTATGTTGGTGGATGTCAAAACTTGACACTCAAAAGGTGAACAAGAAAAGGAGAATCAAGTTTAACATTGTAATTTTTGTTTTTCTAAAGTTTATGGCTAAGGTCAGATAATTAAATAATTATTTTTTAAATAAAATTGTCACCACTTTATTTAAAATATCAAAATAAAAAGAATCAAATGTTTAATTTCTTGACGAAATTGTAATAATATTATGAAACAAAAATTTAAGACCATCCAACTTGCCCCGACTCTCATCTTTTACTATTTGTGTATTTCCTCCTAAACTTTTTTTTGTTCCATGTAAATAACATGATCATTACAGTAAAAAAAAAATACAGACACAAACAAGAAAAAAAAAAGAAGCTAATATAACAAAGAAAAAACTTCAGTTTTTAAAATAAACTCATAAAACATTTTAAATTCCAAACATCTAAAAAATATATATAGCCTTTTCAAGAATCCTTTCTTTCGTTAAAAGTAAAATATATGAAAGTTTACCATGTAGACTATCAGGAAAGACAGACAAGTCACAACATACAAGCTTAAAAACATTGCATTTTCTAGTTAGAGCTTTTCCCATATTACTTTCACACATCTAATTTTTGAATTAGAAAATGAAACTCGCTTCCAACTTAATAGTAAAAAACAAAACCTAAAACTTTAGAAGATGAAAATGAAAAGCGAGTAAAACAAAAAAATAAACCAAATATTACATTCAAACTTGCTTTCACACAACTACAACCTTCATAACAAAAACTGAACTCGCTCATTAAGAGCTACAGCCTTTCTGACCAATCTAACAAACTCAGACTCGCTTAGAGTCCTACAACCTCCCTGAAATAAACTCAGACTCATATAAAGCCTTATAACTCCCCTGACCAATGGAGCAAACTCAAACTCACACAGAGTCCTATGGCTTCCCCGACCAATGGAACAAACTCAAACTCATACAGTATCCTACAACCTTACCAGTTAATGAAACAAATCGTTCTTCCAAGTAGTCTATCCAAGTTATTGGAACAAATCACATATTCACAAAAAATACACACGTTTTCGAAAACCCATTTACTTAATCCAGGCATCAAAAATACTCATGAAATTCAAAATATCAAAATCTTTCTTTTATAATCACAAATTTAAAAACAAGTTAAAGTCACCTCACAGAACCCATTAACCACTTAAAAAAATTGTCTTTATCAATTTTCAAGCATACTCAATTAAACTCCCATACCCTAAATTAGTATCAAAACCAAAAAATCTTTACATGGCTCACATAAAACTCTTTTAAACAACAAGAAAACATAAAATTAACATCATCACAACATAAATCAAAACAAATTTTCCCATTTCATAAAAGTTATTTTGTAAAACCATACCCTACATCCTAAACCTTCATTAACCCAAAAGAAACATGATTTTCATGGTCAAAATTGCTAAAACCATGTTTTCAACACTAATAATGTAAAACAAAAAATTTAGTTATCTTCCCTTACAACTCAAGTTTTTTACAAAAAACATAACTTCTCTACCATACATTCATCAAGAAAAAACCTAAACTTTTGTTTTTACACATCAATAGAAAATACAATTTCAACATCACATTAACATCAAAACAAAAGACATGCCAACTTCCCTTACTTGAATATTCAAATGTTGCAACTAAACCATTCACCTTTCACTTGGCTCTCTTCAACACATTTCTCTTCCAAAACAAAGCCACTCACGTTTCCACTCTCTTAAACCATTAAAACTATTATATTTCAAGAGCCTTACCACCCCTTAACCTAGCTCAACTATTTACAAGAACCCTGAGCCTACCAAATACAAGATTTGTTCATGATTCAATGGCCAAAATGCTTAAAGATAGTTTCTGCGATTCATAGGTCAAATTCAACTTATACACTCATTGTTATCCATTAAATCTTGAGGGGTTTTATTTATAATCTTCTTAATCAAATAATTATTCACAAAATTTCTCTATCTTCATAAAAATCCTCAAAAATCGGCCAACAAAATATAATTCTCTCCGAAAAAAATTGCACCACTTAAGCCCACTAGATTTTTAAAAGCTATTTTCACTTAACAAGAGTTTGCCCAACAAATAAGGCCACGAACTCACCTAACGAGTGTTATTTGTGACCAACTAAAGATAAATATTATCTCTCCCTAATATTTGAACTTGAGGCCTCCCATTTACCAAACAAGTGTTCTATCCAACTAAGCTACAATCCCATTTTTTACTAATTGTTATAATTTTATAAAGTCTTACATTGAGCTTCTTAGAAACAAAAGATTCGTATACACAGGTGAAGTCTTCAACATCAATACTTGATTTCATATACATTCTCTCCTTGACCTTGCACTCCTTAATCCTAACTAACTTAACCATACTATTGAAACATATATGAAATGATGAAATACAAATTCTTCAACAACTCTCGTAGTAGTAAAGTTTAAGAGGTAGGTGATGATTTTCCCAAGTACCTAGAAATACACATGATTGCACATTTGGGGAAATAAATGTTTTTTTTATGACGGGTTCAAAGCCCTCGTGAATAAGAGCTTAACACTTCATTTTGGAAGAACTAACCATTTCTTTCCTTACCAATGACATAATAGAAACCACCATACTGATAATGGGGGAAGAAAGGATGTTTCTTCTACCTCTAAAGAAGCGAACTTGGTACGACTGGAAGACAAGTCTTCTCTGATAATTGTAACCTCTCTACTAACTGAGGGGCTATTTCAAAAAGAAGAGGAAACCACTAGAAACGTACCTAGAATGTTAAATAGCGATGAAAGAAGGGTGACAAAACTTACACAAATGGTTGAATTAAGAAAATAAATACATACCAAGTAGTTAAAACATTTAAAAAATGCTTCAACTCTCACAAAGCGACATGACAAGCCAAATGTCATGTTTCGAGGCTAGCGTGACACAAAACTTCGAGTAAGAGCTTAGTTCTATAAAAGGTAGTAAAGTATTGACCTTGGTTACAAAACTTCGAAACAGCGAAAATTCAACCTCGAACTTTATCACTCAAAGGAAATCAAAGTCAATCACCCATAACTTGATCCATTGCACTTTATTATTGCTTCTAAGCTTGGAAGCTTGTATACCTACCCTATTTAGATATACTCAAACTTCGAGATATCCAGAGTTGACATTAAGATATGTGGAGAAGAATATACAAATAAATATAATATACATGAACAACTCAGATAAATTTAAATACTTACTAATATCATTCTAAAGACATTCTAGGAAACATAATCTATTACTATTCTTTATCCATGAACCTAAAGACATATAAATATAAAATAAGAACATTGATTCAAACTCACTTATATACCATTATATTTCAATATTCTCTTTAAACTCTTATTGATTTAAGTGTTATAAAATCTTCTACAGTATATCTCTTGTTTATTTGTCTCAAAATAAAAACTCAATTCTTTCTCATCATAATCATGAGCTCGATAAGAACACACCATCCATTCTGAATAAGAACATTGCATGAAGACACCTAAATACCGAGTATCTAAATCATGAATATACCCATACATAAAACAACGTAATTAAGTATCTCACAATCAACTACATTCAAAAGGTAAACTTTAACTTTAGACTCATTAAATGAAAGGACAACTAAACAACTAAAAAAAATGTACTTTGTAATTCAATTATTTATGAATAAAAAATTGGTATATATGTTATAAGTATTAGCCAAATTACTGAATAAAATAAATATATTTAGTTTCTGTTGATATTTTCAGTTTTTAATATCTTATAATTAAATTTGATTATATATATATATATTAATTTTTTTCTATTTACTAGTCAAAATAATAAGAAATTGCATTTCTTATTTATTCTTCATCATCTAAAATTCTGGAAGGTCTTGCTCTTCTTCGTCCACAAGCTTTTATACCGCTTTTGGAACTCCTCCTTGATTGAGATAAGTGAGAGATGATTACCTAAAAGTACTCCGACGCTCAAGTCAACGATCAGAGAATAAATATATGATAATATCAAATGATAGTAAAATAGCTCAAGATACATGTTACTTGCTTTCTAATCCTCTTTATATACATTATTCTCATTTACTCCATGTAGTAATGTTTAGATTCCATCCATTCATAAATACCTTATTATAACTTTCGTAACGCCTCAAATGCTAATTATTAGAAGTCTTAACTGCACAATTCTGATCATAATTTTATATCCAGATATGGTTGAGACATACTCGACTTACTCGCTACTGATATGGTGTCGATCCTTTTATGCTTGGAGGTTCCTATCCAACCATTTATTGAGCCTAGCCGAGATATGTTCAGCCACCATAGGCCAAGAACATGTCGATCTCTTCCTGCCCAGTACAATCTTTATTATTCATATACTTGATTTTGTAATGGCTCATCACTTTCGATTTATCTTTATTTATTTTTTATATCCATAAACAGAGTTTCACGTTTTTCTTTTAAATAGTCTACGAATAATTAAAATATATTTGTATCAATATAACATTATTTATAAAGTATAATATATATGTACATATATTCAAGAAGAATATTAACATATGTTGCAGTTTAAATTGTAACAAAACAAAACTTGAACATGGAAATGAAGACATAGAATAAATTGGGCTTCTTTATCCCTTTGCTTTGTTCTGACACATGGGCTTCACCGTCATCTTATGAGATATTTATTGAAATGGTTTGTGTTGGATGGAACTAGTAAGTTGTTTTCATCCAAAAGGAGCGATTCTTTCAAGGAGGAAAGAGTAGTAATTTTGGAAGACTAAGTTTGTACTTTCAAGTATTGACTATCAAGTTATTAATGAAGAATAAGAAAAAGTAATTGAGTAAGGAATTTTCGTGAAATTAATTTATATTTAGTCAGATGAGAAGGATAATCAAGGTATATAAATAATTTAATTAGTTACTGAGTACTTATAATTTACATACAATATGTTATTATTTAGTTATAATCAATATAAGAAAGAATATATATATATATATATATATATATATATATATATATATATATATATATATATATATATATATATATATATATATAAACTAAAAAAAAAAA
>Ga0214545_1011071_pt1 | contig 12657 bp, 4 predicted proteins | sample CNSS4metaG_FD_160064 | JGI IMG/M metagenome (GOLD analysis project Ga0214545, IMG submission 160064) | Root nodule microbial communities from cowpea collected in UCLA plant growth center, Los Angeles, California, USA - CNSS4 | ecosystem: Host-associated > Plants > Roots > Nodule | place: USA... | reverse complement strand
AAAAAAAAAAAATTTAATATTTAAATAAAAAAAAATAAATTAAATATAATAAAGAATAATATATTTATATATATATATATATATATATATATATATATATATATATTCTTTTTTGTTGTTTTTTTAATTTTTCATCTATTGTACTCATTTGCTTTCATCTTTTTTTTTTGAAAAAAAAAAATTAGATACAAATTTATTATTTTTACTCTCATTTCTTATATATTATCCTTTGCTTAACAATTGTATTTCTCTTTTGTCTCATTTAATATTGAAATATTATTATTAATAGTTAATTTTTTTTATTTGATGAATCTTTGTATATTATTTTTTATGAAAAGAAAAGAAAAGTTAATATATATGTTTTTTCATAACTACTTTTTAATTATAATTTGATTATTAGAGTTTTTTAGTAATTATTTCTCCAAACTTTCAATTAGATTACGATCAATTATTTTAAAATTTTTATTTTTCAAAAATATGTATATTAATATACAATAAAAGAATAAATTAATCTTTTTAAACATAGTAAAAAGGAAGTTATAGATGAAGATTAAAACAAACATATTCAACAACTCTTGCATTATATTAAAGATTTAATTAGAAAAGTGAGAGGTGAGGAGGTTAATGTTAATTATTTGAAAGGTGATATAAGAAACATTCTGAAGTAAGAATATATTATTGGAAGAAAAGGATCACATTAGCAAAACTTATTTAGACCTCGAAATAAATGATCAGAGACATTTCAACAAGTGATTATAGACTTTTCTAAATAAAAGATCCATGAAAGCACATACAAAACGATACTGGTGCCCAAATTCTTGTTCTTGCGGGAGTATTTTCGGGATATAGTGCCATAATCCTCCATGGCACCAATACAACTATTGCACCCCATTCATCATCAGCCCAACTTGGTGCTTCGCTCCCCAGCTTTCACTCTCTGTGCCGTGGATACAATAAAAGGAGACTATATTAATTGTTAAACCTTTTATAGATTTGTTTAGGAACCTCATTTTTCATTACCGGGAACAATGGCGCAGTAAATCATTGCTACATCTTAACAAACTTCGTGAGGGAGGCCTAGTAATTAACTTTTTCACCGATGAATCAGTATCTCGAATATATTATAATCCTGGGCACACATAAGAAAGCATTTGCCTTGAAAAATAATGTATTTGCAACATCAATCGGGCACGTGCCCATGAATCAGAGGAGATCCAAGAATCATGCCGTACCTTACCTTACATAGTATGTTTGGTCACAATTTCTACGTTTTAGATGTGATATGTTATTTAATAAGTTATAGCAGTTACAGCATCTACCCAAATGTGATTTTTGGCAAATTATAATAAAATTAAATAGAAAACTTGATGCAGTAATGGTCAGAGACATGGGTAGTACCTCGTGTGACTCAGTTGTCGGTATTAGGCGTAGAAAGAGGAGTTAAACTGAACAGAAGTGAGAGCTGAATCAATACATTGTTTATTCTTTTCCTGATATATCTTTTATGTTTTCGTAGCAGCACTTGCCGATTCACCAATTTGAATATTGCCGCTTGGTTAAGCAAAGTTTGTGATGCATCTTTGTTAATTTTTAATTCTCAACCTTGTCACGTTGTAGTGATACTTTGGCCAGCTTTGTAAGTTAGTTATCCTTTAGACAATGTGAATTTGGTATTTGTCGTTTATTATTGTGATGGAACCACCTTAGTCCACTTCTATCCAGGCATGCATTTCCCTTGCCCTGTTTCTTCTACTTAATTTATTATAATAGCACTCAATCATTGCGTTATCATACGCCATTTGTGGGAAAAATAACACACATCAAAATCAGAGATTAAACAAAAGAGAACCCTGTTGAGCTTTGCGGGCACAACAACATTAGCTAGCATCTGGTCATAAAAACTTTGAACTGCTTCTAGCATCAACTTCGTGTAATGGTAGCATTTTCTTTTGTTGAAAGGAGTAAAAGATAAACCGGTGAGATTTGTTGAAATAGCCTTGTGGGATTACTGAGGGCCCGGGGTTTATTAATTGGGATTTAAAATGTTGTTGAAGATTACAGTGAGAAATTTAAAGAAGAAAAGGGAAAGCTTAGTCCAAAGAGTGGGGTAAAAGGAATAAAGATTCCAGGAAATGTCTTGATCTGTACTAATGTCTAGGGAGAATGAATCTTGAGTGTGGAGACAGAGTAAAAGTCAGTGGAGCCTCATCCAAATCAAAATACGCAGTACATTTGATAGTAACTAAACCAACACTGTAGGCGCTATTTGCAGTCAAAATATTACAATTTCGTGACTTTCATCTTTAGTCATTCTCCAATCCAACATCAAACGTTTCTTGCTCTATCTACTGAGAAATGTACGAAAATTGTTTTGGTCATTAGAGCAAAACTTAAGCAATGTCCTTTTATGCAACACTATACATCTGTACAACAGTGCATTACATGCTTATTTGTGCTCTCGATTAAGGCTACTTTTGACAAAGTAAATAAAGTCTAATGTGCCTTCGAGTCTTTGACCATTTTCCTCACTATCCCTGCCGGTTATTGTTGACCGTTAAATTTTAATGTTGAGAGTCTTAGATATTCTTGTCGCATCGGTAACATCAACGAGCCAACGAGGACGGCGGTGTTTGTTAGATAACATGATCAATAGTTTCAATTTACCCTCTGTCATTCATGTTATTCCCCATACATTACTCTGGCTTCACGTCATAAGGGCACTAACACGTGCGTTTAAGATGATGTTACAGCTTACAAGTAGTAGCTTTCACATCCTTACCAATTACTTGACGCCGAACAAGCACTCGGAAAAATAATGAAAAATAGTGACAAGTAATGACAAAATACGAACCGTAAACTAATCAAATGAGAATTACGAATTCCACAATGAAACTTAGCCAAAATCAGGTCCAAGGCCATGGTTGCATTCGCAATAACCATTTCAAATGTACTTAACAAAAAACATGGACAAAAAGGTATAATCTATTTCTCTGCAATAATTTGGCTATGATAGACAAAACAAAACTTGGTCAAGTAATTCAGTTCTTACTTCTAAAAACTATGCTGAGGATCCTCTTTATGAACACGGTTATCCCAAAGCCCCCAGCTGATTAATGAAAAACAATACGGGATATTTACACAATAATGGATACAGCTTTTGACACATTGCTACAATGGTTCAAATATTTCATGGAATTGTCTCATCTTAAAACTCCAATCAGTGCACACTTGATACTTGGTGTATTAGTGTTTTCACTTTGATTTTCTGAAGGAGTTGGACTTGTTCATTTTCCGTGAGGAATCATCCCCACTGTTGGTCCACGTATATCCAGCAGGAATGGCAAAAGGATCCGAATCCAGAGCCCCAGAAGAGCATCGCTGTTGGTGTTTACTCCAGGATTGGCTACTACTAGTACTTCGTCTCAGCCACGTGGAACCCCCAGAAGATGATGAACTCTGTCTTAGTAATTTCTGCCGATTATGATCACTATCAAGATCATCATCATCTGCACTGAGCAAATGCGAAGGACTCGAGAGCGGCGTGTAGAACTGCTCCAGAGGTTGCAGGTCCACGAACTTCGTAAACGTGACCACCACCCTCACTGTGGGGACCACGGGGATCGCCACCTGCCCCACATATACCAAAACATTAAAAACACGACCTTTTTCATTTTCCATCACCACCGTCGATCACAAATTAAAATCATTCACGAATTTTCGCAAAACCCGCACATCACATCCATCAATCAAATCAAAACAATTATCAAATTAATCATTTTCGGTTCATGCGGTCCCACACACTCACACGCACAATTCAAACTAACAACAGTCAATAGTCAACCACCACACGTACCTTCACCGGAAAACTGCCCGCCGGGAACTTTGTCGTCAGCAACTCCCGCAGCCGCCGTACCGCCTTCACCTTGTTCGCCAGAATGTCCAACAATGGCAACAACTCTTCCGTCTTCAATGGAAACTGCTCCGTCAGCCACACCGCCGGCCGCAAACTTCTCAAATATTCTTTCTCCTTCATTGGCGGCTCCAGCATAGGCGGGGCCATCGCGGAAGATTTCCTAGGCGGCGCCATGGCGGAAGATTTCCTAGGCGGCGCCACCGAAATGGAAGGCAAATCCACGCTTTTTCTCCCCACCGGGACCCACTCTCGTTCTTCTCGAACAAAACTACTATGTCTTCTCTTATCGTCATTGCTATTAGAAGCCGCTGGGATTCCAAAACTCGGATTTTCCGCAACGAGAAAACCGTCTTCGTCTTCGTCCAGCTCCAATGGCAAAACCTGCTCGCTCCCGGCCACGTCAGATCCACCGACAGCAACTTTTCGTGACCGGAAACTGAAAAAAACGTTATGCACTTCGTAAACCCTGGCTTTCCACTCTCCGACGTTTTCCATCTTCTCTTGTCTTCTCCAATTGGTTCTACCAACTAACTCTGCTTTTGTTACATCCATCCCCGGCCGGTAGACGCTGCTCTGCGAGCAAAAGCCCGCCGCATCAGAATCGCTCATCGGAGCTCCGGCATTCTCGAACGCGTCTAGGATTTTTCTATCGTCGCGGTTGAGCACGAGGAGCGAACCGGCGGGGATGCTGCCTTTGCCGTCGCCGTCGCCAAGGAAGAGGAAGCTCTGGTCTGCGCGGTGGATTTTGAGGCCGTCGAAGCCGGCGAGGGTGGTGTCAGCGCGGAGGTTGCCGTCGCGCTTCCAGATTTTATACGTATCGGAGGGGGCGATTTTCCCGACGAAGGGGATCACGGAGCTCTCGAAGTGAAACGAGATCTCCATGTAGAAGTCGCGCATGCGGCGGAGCGCGGCAACAAGTCGCGGCAGGCGTCGCCGCCACTTCGCCCATGCGGCGCGGTGGTGGAGTCTAGCAAGGAGGTGCGCGACATCGGAGGCGCGCCGGCAAATCGCTTCCTGGAGCGGGTTCCAGCCAGCGCCGTTGTGGAGGGAGATGTCGGCTCCGGCGGAAGCAAGGGCTTTCGCGGCGACGATGTCGTTGAGGCGGACAGCAAGGTGGAGAGGCGTCTCGCGGAACGGGACGTCGCGGCGGTCGAGCACGGCGGAGATTTTTTCCGCGAGTCGCTCGTGAGCGAGGGAGTCGGACTCAGTGATGACTCGGGCAGGATCGGGAACCCGGGGAAGTGAAGAAATTATTCTGGAAAGTTTAGCGTGGTCGCGAATCGCCACCGCGTAGTGAACGGGGCTGTGTAGGTATTGCTCTGCCTTTATCGGTGGATACGACGTCGAATCTTTGGTCGATTTCGCCATCTCTATTTGCAAATTATGATGAAACTCAGATAAAAAAAAAAAACACTAACTCAGCCTGAATAAGAGAGTTGAGAGCAATGTGTTTTTCTTTTGTTATTGCAACGCTTTGCCCGTGACCGGTTCTTTTGCTTCTCCCTACTCTTAAAACCTTAAAACGTAAAAGTGGGGGTGTTGTTACTAAACGTTATGTTTATTAATCAATGATCTTTAATTGTGATTTTTATTTTATTCACATGTATGAGTTACTCTTTTTTGCCTTTTTGAATGTGGTGCTACCTATTGTTCTCCAATTAGTTAGATTTTATGTGGGAAGTTGGCATGAGATGCATTCAAAGCAAGACAATATACTAAGTTTTTTCAACAAGTAAAAGACGTGACGGGTAATATTTGAATTTAAAATGCTTTTGTGTGAGTGAGTGTGGGGATAGGTTGAAATGGTTAATGGTAATTACAATGTTAAGATGGTGCCAAAATTACTATTACAAATGGCTAAATTTCTGTTGTTTTTGTTATTTAAGCACGCATCACACTTAATCACCTCAGAAATTGCTGCTCCTATTTTTTGCACTTTAGGATTAATTAATATACTTTTGTGGATAAATAGATGGATAGTTGATTACATTTTGTTTGTGTCTTGATATTAAAATACTATCTGGGCACTGACTACATCCTGCAAAACATTCCTAAGTGGGCTCGTCCTATCTGTTGCTCATGGCCTATATGTATTTATGTATTAATTAATATTTTTAATAAATATAATATTGATTAACATTCACAAATTCTAAACAATACTCCTGCAAATTAAAATTATGCATTCTTTCTTGTCTAACTTAGCACTCTAATTTATATGCTTAATTTTAGTTACTGCTCTTCCTTAATTTGTGAAAATAGTGGTCTTCAGTCTTTACACTTCCCGCTGACCGAGTTTGACCATAAACATAATAGTGGAAGTCGTGTCTTTATATATAGACAAAAATAATGAAAATAAAATGTATTAGTATAAATACAAATCCTACAAACCATCAATGTAATTATCAAAAAGATAACTAGTCTCAAACTTAGAGAAGTATAATTAACTACATTTTAATAGGTTGAATTGAATTTAAATTACGTTTATTACAGTTAGGTTGAATTTTTAGGTTATATATCTGTTGTGTAGGGACGAAGAGCTAAGAGCCTCTTCGATCTTATTCCTTTTCTCGAAATCTCCTCTCCTCGCAACTGCAATAACCCCTTCTCCAATAAATCCACTTCCTCGTTCGATCGGTTGGGCAGACGACCGAGGTACCTGTCTAAAAGACTCCTATGCTTAAGTCAGTTACTGGACCGATCGGTGTATCAGTATAACTGCCGTAATAAATGCAATTTAAAGATCCTCACCAACCTACCTTTGGGCCCTATTTATAGTTTCCGGTGTGGGCCTGTGATTAGGGTTCCTTAATTACAGTCCAATGATCCTCTAATCAAGATTACTGACTTATTTAACGTTAATTATTCCGATTTACTGGTGTTGTTTGGCCGTGTGACCGATGGCCGCTTGACTAGGTTGGTTATCTCCTGATGTTAACAAGTGAATAATTCGTTTATAACTGATCGACTGATGGTTATATATAAAGCGCTACACGAATCACTTATGAGATTGACCGGCCGATCGACTTGGTGGCTAATCAAATTATTGTCCTTTATAAGTTAAGACGTTTGTTCGTGTGGGACCGAACGACCGATGATCCTTTGTGGAGTTAAGCGTAATTAATATATATAGGCCGATCGACCGATTGTTCTTTATAAGTTAATATGTTGTTCGTTTGTGATACCGATAGGCTAATGGCCCTTAACGTGGTTCGTTTGTTCGACCGATCGACCGATGGTTCCTTACGATATAATACGTGGTTCATTTGTGAAACCGATTGACCGGTGGTCCTATACATTTTATCCGTGAAACCGTTCGACCAATGGATATATTTTATATACGAGCCCTCCCATCTTTATTCGATGGACCCAAGGACTGGACATGACCAATAAACCGATGGGGCATACAATACACTACCCAAATCAAGTTAATAATATTAAAGTTTCCTATACTATCAAACATGCTCAAAACTCAGGTTCATACATATGCTTTGCTTTGAACTAGCTTTATACGTATCTTAGTCTTTTTGCAGCGCGTGACTTTTCGCTACTCATAACACGGAGAATTTATAGTTTCAAAAATAATATTATCCTTATTCATAAGATTAAGTTTGGTTTGAAGCTTTTAAATAACCCAACCAACTTGTCCTCTCTGCTATTTCTATATTAATTAGACATTTTGCATATATGCCTGCAAAATATAATAAAAGAAATTTCAATTGTTATGGTATTATAAATTAACTATGATTTCATTTTTCTTACAAATACTAAATTAAAACTATAGGTAATTTTTAAAATCTAATTAATTAATTTAAATAACACCAACACAATTATTTTTTTTATTACTTGTCTTATATTTTTATTTACAACTAGTATACGATTTGAAAAGAACAAACGTATATGACAAATTGATTTAATGACACGTTTTATCAATCAAAAATTTCATTCTTCATTTTTATAATTTAATTTGTTTCGATGTATCTTACTTCTTTTGGGTAAATTTCTAACAAACTAGTGACATGTGCCAAGCAAGTTAAAAAAATGAAATAAAAGGGTATTGTTTTATCACATTTTAAAAAAATGATGCTGTTTCGTTTAATTTCTTAAAACCTTTTTTTATCTTCACTCCGTTAAACTTTAACGCATATGTAAAATGTTATAAAGAGTAACGATAAAACGTGAAAAAGTTAATTTTAAAAACTTTACAAAAAATGATAACTAGTTTAAGTATGCAATTAAGTGATAAATTTTTATTTACTTTCGTTTTTAACAAAAATAAAATATTTAACTTAGACATTTTAAGTTTTTGCATTTTTTTATCTTATTCTCTTCTTATACTTATGTGAACATACCTCGTTTACATTTCGAATCGGAACAATCCTCAAAATTAGATTTCATAAAATATCTTTTTATTATTTTAATGTAAATGTTAGAATCTCACTATTGTTTATTTAGTAATTATTCTCATGTGAATCAAGTATGCTTGATAAAAAAAATATTTATATAAAAGTATCATTTAAAAGAAATTCCTATCAAAGAAAAAGAAATGTTAGTAATGTTTAATTTTAAATAAATGTCAAAGTTTATTTTCCTTATGCATTGATAACACGTGTACTATGTTCTTAAATTAAGAAAAAAAATTGCATTAAAAATATTTAAAAAATATAATATTGTAATAAATGACACGGAAAACATTTTCACAATATATGTTACTGAAAACAAATATGTTACGCGTGTGTTTACATTTTTTACTATAATAAAAAATATCAAAAATATTATTATTATTATTATAAAATTAAACTAATTTTTATAACTATTTTATAAATATTTTTTATAATTAAAAGATAATTAAATTTAAAAAATATCAAATTAAAATAATTAAATTTAAATAAAGAATTACTTAAAAATAAAAATTGATAAAATAATTATTTTAATTTAAAAATATATTTATTTAAAACTCAAAAAATATTTTTTTATGTATAAACATAAATAGATAGAACAGACCATGAAAAATAACTGTAAAAATTATATTTATAAAATAAAATTGTGAAGTAGATATTTATTTAATAAAAGGATATCAAAATATATTTTAGAAACTTAAGGGGTCGTGTGTGTGTTCCCCTACATGCTATATTAAAGAATACTTTATTATTGTTCTTAATTTTTACTTTATTATGGCTAAAACATTAACAATTAAATATACAGTGACCTGGGATTAAAATCGAGACATCGTTGTTTACAGCTGAATCAAATCATACCATAGACGTATTAGTATTAAATATTTAACTAATTCTTACCAAAATTAAATAAAATCCAGTAAAAAGCCAACACTTTAGTTTAAAAGCAAGCTAAAGAAAAAAAAAAAAAATCCAGAGTTGTTGTTTTGATTTTGATTTGGTCTAAAGTTGAGATTGAAAGGCACAAAACAGTGAACAAAGGTTTCATCTTATAACTTCTACCATACTGTTGGGTCGGGGAAGTTTGGGACCCTATTGATCCTCATGTTCCCATTTCACCAACACAAACAAACGCCATTTCATTCATATTTTCTTCATAACTTCTCTCTTTCTAACCTCACAATTCTACAATTTGAATCAAATTCATTTACCTACCCCCAATCACTGACCAGTTAAAAGGCTGTCTTGAAAATTACCATGTAAAAGCCTAAGGGGACCCAATCATTTCACTCACACAACTCTCTTTTTGCTTTTATCATCTAATCTCAATTCTGCAGCAGAGTATCTTCCAGTTTCTTCAACATTTCTTTCCAAAGGCTATTTTTATCCATAATTATAAACCAAATGTTGTCTCACCCAAAACAAAATCTTTTCCATTTACGAACGAAACTCTTGGCTTAATTATCCATATGTCATGATCGTGCATAATTCATGTGCTATAATGGCCGAGTCAGGAAGCGAAGGGATGCATCATGCATCATCCAACTAAAGTGCATCCTTCATGTGCTAGCTACTGTAAAACTGTTCTGATTATACGAATTCAGCTTTATCAGCCTTTCATTTTTTATAAATGGAAAACAAATCTTCTTTTTTTTTTTAATTAATGTGTGTGCAATTGGGGAGAGAGAAAGAGAGACAAAAAGCAAAGGAATCAAAGTGTTACAATCTTAGCTTTACCTGTGTGTACCAGCTACATGACTTTTTATTAAAACATGTTTGAATGGTTTCTTCTTTAGGTTGTGTTGGGAAGGGGTCTGCTACTAAAACCGTAGGATTGAAGGACGCAGTAACACGATCAAAATCAAATCAAAGAAAGGTTGTAGGCTGCTATTTCCAATTTCTATGCTATCCCTGCTTTTTAGGAGATCTATAGGAAGCTTCTTTTCGCTATATATTTCTTTTTCCACCAATTGTTTTTTTACATGCAACTACCTCTTGCTAGGTATCTCATTCATGGCTAAACTTTTTAAGAACAACATTATTAATTAAACCATTAAATCATCCATGTTCACGTTTTCATAAGGCTTTTGATTGAAAATTATTAATTCAATCACTTCATCTTTTATCATTGGTATTAGGATTTAATCAGATCTGATGGATGAAATATCTTATTATTAGAGAAGATATTATGTTCGTCTTCACTTTTTAAAATATTTGAAATTATTTTTTCAATTCAAGTGTGGGTAATTTTTTTTTTGTCTATTTAAAGTTGGATTAACCTTTTTTTCATTTGGTGGTAATCGAAACATTTTATCAAAATGAAAAAAATATATTTAACATATTTTAATTGTTTTTTAAATAAAATATTTAAAAATTAAAGTAATTCAAATTTAATATATTTAAATTTCTAAAAAAATTGTAAAACTCTTACCAGAACACGATGATAAACTATTCTAAAGTTAAACTTGAAATAAAACACTATAAATAATGATGAATTTGTTTCGAGCTATGTTTTAATATTTTCAGGATAAATTCAACAAAAACAAAAATTAAATCAGGAACATTATTCTTAGATATGTCTAAAAGTATATTTGATTAGCTTTTCACATTTTTGGGAATAGTTTTAAATTTGAAAAAAAAAGATATAATGAAAGTTCAAATGTTATAGTATCTTCGATTTGTCCTAAGGTTTAAGCGGTTGTATACGAATGTATATTATGTAGAGGAACTTACACTAAGTTTATATAAAAGAGAACTACACAATCAATTTCATCATTTAGCTGATTCTTCCAATGTTAAAAAATAGGTTAAAATACTCCATTGATCCTCGTTTTGGTTTAGAAATCTCAAATTGGTCCTCGTATTTTAATTGGTCTCAATTTCGTCATCGTTTTTGTAATTCAGTATTAAATCAGGGCAATCGTTAACTGTTGGCAAACGGCGTTTATATGTGATGATGTGGCTGTAATGTTCAATCTTACGTGTCAATGAGTTGTGGTTGGCACCTTAAACAACCATTGTTGTCTTCTCTTTTAAGAAGATAATATTGGGAGAGGGTAAGTGTTTGAATTTGAAAGAGGGTGCGGAAGGTTTGTGGTCTCCTCTATTTTGCTCATCCTGCACCAGTAATGTCTCCCTCTCATTCTTGCTCGTCCTCGTCCTGCACAAATTCTACCGTTTCTTCTCATGGGGGTGTGGGGAGGAGGTTCGATTTCGCACCTCTTTGTTATTGCGATGAGAAGGCAATCATGAGAACTGCTAAGAACAAGGGAGAAAATTTTGGAGATGCCCAAAGTTCAAGATATGAGATATGGAAATGAATTTAGTTATGTTTTTTGTGTATGTTGTTTTTGTATTTTGATTTTGGAAAACCTAATTTTGCAATTGGGGGTTTTTTGTTTCGTTTGATAGGGTGGAAGTGAAGAAGTTGTTGGCTGCAACTTTTTTGTCATGGTGCAGTGAAAATGTAATTGAAAAAAAATGTGGTCCTACTTCACCTTCGTCCACGCACATGGGGTTCGCAATCCACACCTCACACTGATTTTCCCAATCCAATCCCTAATTTCCTAATTACAACATTTAGGGTTTTTCAAGCACTATGTTATTTTTAATTCAATCCATGCAGTCACTGTGCCATTCTGAAAAATAATAAACGCCACGTCAGAAAATCAAAACCAAGTTAACGTTAAAAAATTTAACACTGTTAGTGATTACCCTGATTTAATACTGAATTACAAAAACGAGGACGAAATTGAGACCAATTAAAATACGAGGATCAATTTGAGATTTCTGAACCAAAACGAGGACCAACGAAGTATTTTAACCTAAAAAATATTATCCAAATGTTCCTAAAGGGATGAGAAACGTTCAACTTGACCAAAACTAATGAGATGATTTCAAGTTAGAAATTATCATACTTGGAAAAATATGTTATGATGTCCATAATGATTTTAAGTTTTTAAGTAAGATAAATGTTTTTATAAGTCCTATGTTTGAAGACTTGAGAAAATTATGGGAGAAAGAGAAGTGAAGTCTCCATGTTATGTGATATATTTTTTTATATGATTAATGACTTTCGAACATATGATAATGCGAATACAGTTTTAATAAACCCCGTACATTCTATCTCAGAAGAAGACATTATTTACATTCAAACACGAGAAAAAAATACTTTACAACAAACATTGTGAATTTCTCAATCCAACTCATTTATGTTCTAGAATGAAAAAAAAAAAAAAAGTTAATGAGTTTGTTGAAGGTGAAACCGCAAAAATTATCTAATTAGTGTGAAATTTTGTAAGAAAGCCATGAACATTAATATAGTAAAAAGAAGAGATCTATATGTGTTTT
>Ga0214545_1011068_pt1 | contig 12661 bp, 3 predicted proteins | sample CNSS4metaG_FD_160064 | JGI IMG/M metagenome (GOLD analysis project Ga0214545, IMG submission 160064) | Root nodule microbial communities from cowpea collected in UCLA plant growth center, Los Angeles, California, USA - CNSS4 | ecosystem: Host-associated > Plants > Roots > Nodule | place: USA... | reverse complement strand
AATTCAAAACTGAACGTGAAACTTTTGTTTCATTCGGCTCCTTTACGGAATGAAGAGATGGACAATAAAAAAAATTGACCCATAACATCTATGTCAGCCTGCAAAGCAGATAGTAGGAATAGACTGATATAGAGTATTGATACAATCATCAAAAAATAACCATATAAGTCAATAACTATATGTACAACCCATACTAAGGAAGAGTTAACTTATACATTCAAAACTAAAAAAAAAAACGTAACCCAACAACTACTGCTGGACATCCAAACCACGGATCAACTCCTGTCCAAGAAGGGAGTGTCTTCACCTGAATCTTTCTCTACTCATACCAATTAGCAGGTGATCATTGCAAGGAGAGAACATACAAAGAGAACAACACAGGCAAGAAGGGTAAGCTAACTTAATTAAGAGAAATCATGCAGTTCAATTATGAATATCTAGCAAGAACTTATCACCTTCATCAGAATTACATAAACCACCACAACACAACACATATACATGACTCTAGACTCAATATCCAGATTATGTAAGAGACATTGGAGCTCTAGGTGGCGTGCACCAGTGACGGTCCCCAAACTCTACAGAGTTTGGGCTCAAGGGGTTATCACCCAACCACTCCCAAGGTAAGTCCCTTTCACGTCTAAGACTGATCAAGTCCAAGGACTAGGACCTCCTGCTACTCCTCACGACATAATCCATTCTGCTCTATCTGAGCGTGAATGATTATTGGAGTTTCAGGATACCAACAAATCAGGAGTCCTCATGTCCTTACACACACTAACATACTATTTGGAATTTCCCTTGAAATCCTAGTCCACCCACAACTTCTCATAATCCAATTTCATACAATTCACCACATATTCTACTAGACATAACAATCCAAGCATATTATGAACAAATATCACATTATCTCATTTAAATATAACTTCATCCATTTAAAATAGAGAAATAAACATAACTCTGCAGTGGTTCTCGCTCAAGCTAGAAGATCTCGCCCAGGCGAGAGGGCTATCTCGCTTAGGCGGGTCACTCTCGCCTAAGCGAGGCTCCAAACAGAGGGAAAACTCCAAATTTGAGCAAATTCTCACTCAAGCTAAGTTGGTTCGCTTAGACGAGAGTGTCGTTCGCTTAGGCGAAACTAGCTCATCTAGGAGACGATTCGCGTAAGAGCAGGTTTGAGTTTCTAGTGTTTTCGCTTAGGCGAAGCTACTCGCTTGGGCGAAAACATCAGGTACTCAATTTGTTTCCACATGCAAAGCCCAGAATTTTCACACCAACATCCAAATTCAGCACAACGAATGATCCAATCATTAAATAAGAAAAATAGTTAGCTTCCCTTACCTCTTAGACAATATTAGATTGCAAAGAAGAGAACCCCTAACAAAAAGGATTTCACAACTGCATAGCACCTAATGATTTGGAAATGCAGAACCACAGAGGGGGTGAGATCCTAAATTCGATCCAGAAGGGATAAAATTGCAGGAATTGGGAATTGGAAGCTAGAACTAACTTCCATGAAGGGGGAGGATGTTTATTTTGGTGGGAGGATCTTGCACTGGCTTCAAGCTTGCCTGCTATCACAAGACAAGGAAGGGTGATTTTAGATGATGGACATAGCTCTCAGTTTGGAGAAGGGGAGAAAGTACAGAGAAAGCAAACTGAGAGAAGGAAGGTGACTTGGTAAGACTGTTTTTGTGCACTTTCAAGAAAAGGTTAGTGGAGAAAGGGGGGTCTCACATCCTAACCCGACTTACGTTTTTTTGGCAGGCCTACAGGCTGGCTTACTAAGCCAGGCCCATGTTGCCACCCCTACCAATAAATCCTAAAGGAGTTTAGGTAGGTGAAATAACCTATATGTTTCAAGTTTCACTTTCTAGAAAGACAAAGTAATGTGGCTCAAATTACATTGTTTGTCGTGGATTCATTATGGTAAGCAACATGATGACACTTATCTAATAAGAAGGTTATATACTTAGTAATGATGGAGACTCAAAGTCAATATGAACACTTTATATGATATTGGAGGTATCTTGACTAGTTATAAGACTAAGAGGATGAAACTAGCTTTACTAGGCCTAATGATGTAGACAAAGCAAGCTTAATATGGATTACAAACTACACCAAAAATGGAACCTTTCAACAAATGAAGGAAGACTCTAGGCCCAATACAACATAAAAAGTCAAACCCACCAGACAAGATCACTAAGGTGTTTAACTACATTGACCATAACAATATGAAAAGAAATTTGAACTTATTCCAATGAAATATACATTTAGAGATGGCAAATAAACCCATCCCCGTGGGTATTGTTCGAACCCGTCCCCGTTTTGAGGGGGAATCCCCGCATTGACTGGTATGGGTATGGGGAATCTCCGACTTTTTCAATTGGGTATGGGGATGTACATATCCCCGCCATATTACCCGTCCCCGTTTAAATTATTAAAAATTTCCTAATTAATTAAATAACCATATATATATATATATTATTTTTTATTTATTCTAATTATTTAGTTTGTCATGAAACTCATTCGCATTTCAATTATATTTTTCATCTTATCATAATCTTTATGTAATTATGTTATAAATATGTATGTTAATTAAAAAATTTTATGTCTCACATTTGAATATTTCTATTATTTTTTAATATTTTTATTTAATGTATATTTTTCTCTCACATGAAAATGTTTAATACTCTCAATTTAAATATTTAATAGCACAAACATTTCGTTTACTAGGTAATATAAAAAAATCATTTACTTATTATTCTTATTATTAGTTTTTGTTTCATTTGAATAACTTTTTTATTTCACTGAAACATTTTTTCTTATTTCTCAACTACTGAGTATATATGTTAATATTTGAAATTTTTTTTTAGATCTCTAAGATATTTTTCAACTTATCATAATATCCTTAATTATACATTTGTTTTCCTTTGTGCGATTTCTTTCAATAATCTCTCAAATTGTTTGTAAACATTTGTTAATTTTTTAATATTTTTATTTCTTGTTTATTTTCATTATGTAGAATACTATTTCGATATATTTTATTTAATTATTTTTTATTTTTAAACTAATTATCAATCATACTGTAATTTTGTTACTATAATTTTGTTACTATAATTTTATTTTTAAACTAATTATCAATCATACTGTAATATAAAAATTTAATGTAATTGTCATTAATATTTTTTTTATCACCATCCAACATAATTTAAGTTCAAAAGATACAAGATCTATGTTAAAATTTTATTATTATGATTATTATTTGTTCTTTGTATCATTTTGATTAAGTAATGTATTATAACTTTTATTAGTGTATAAAAAAGAGATTCATTAGAATTTAAGAGATTGAAGTAAACAAACATTTAAAATATATTTTAATTTGAATATTTGTTTTCCTTTTATATATTTTTTCAAAATATTTTTAAATTTTATCAACTAGGTTTCATTAATGTTTGCAAATTTAATAAATGTGTTGGTTCTCATGAAATTTTATTTGGTATTATAATCTAAAATGTAAAAACTATAATTTATTTTAAACTTTTATTATGATTATTATTTGTTCTTTGTATCATTTTGATCAAATGATGTATTATAACTTTTATTAGTGTATAAAAAAGAGATTCATTAGAATTTAAAAGACTGAAGTAAACAAACATTTAAAATATATTTTAATTTGAATATTTGTTTTTCGTTTATATTTTTTTAAAAATATTTTTAAATATTATCAACTAGGTTTCATTAATATTTGTAAATTTAATAAATGTGTTGGTTCTCATGAAATTTTATTTGGTATTATAATATAAAATGTAAACAATTATAATTTATTTTAAAGTATTTGATATCGAAGAAATAATCATCATTATAATATTGAATATTTGATAATATTATGTTTTCTTTATCATAATTTTTTTATTATTTTATAAAAATTAATTAAAATTAATATTGAAGTAGTAAGAAAATGGGTATGGGTATGGGTATGGGTATAGATACGATATTATACCGTTACCCGGTGGGGATGAGGATGAGTCAAAAGTTTAATACCCGTTGGGTTTGGGTATGGAAATGGGGATGAATTTTTTTTACGGGAATGGGCATGGATAGCGAAACTCGTGCCCGCCCCGCCCCGTTGCCATCCCTATATACATTCAAGAGTAAAAAAAAAATAAGTAACTATTCGATTCGATCACTAATTACACACTATTATTGATCATGTCTTATGAGTTTGGGCTTGTCATGTTGTATTGTTCCTTTAGTCTTCCCCCATCTTGTAAAAGCATGGTCCATTTTGATGTAGTCTTTAATCCATCTTGAGTCTGCTTTATGTCAATTATTAGGTCTTTCAAAGTTTCTTTCATCTCTTAGTCTTAGATCTTTCCATGGAACCTCCAATGTCACAAAGTGTTAGATTGACTTGTTAAATCTCCATCATGTCATCTTAAGACGAACCGACAAGATCAAACAAAAGTTGCGTCTTGTAACAAATTTTTTCCTGAGCCTTGTATCTTTTGGTAGGTAATAAGCTTTTTATAAGCGTCCATTGAAAGTCTTACAAGAGAATAAGATCTGATGATATAGTAGAGACTAAACTTGATTATTCTTGATGGTCTGGTTGTTTTCTTTCATGAACACAATCAAATCAATGTATTAGTTTGGTAAAACTTTATATTTTATTTTTATAAAAATCATATGACATCTTGACTATTTTGGTTAGTGAATACTAGACCATTATTAAGTAAACTCTAGAGAAAAATAAATATATTCTAATGATCAAACTCTAATAATTTTAAGATAAACATGATTGATTATTATATCTATGGAAAATACCAAGATAAATCTCCTTGTCAAAATTATGTTATATAGATTAGACATGTCGACTATTAATTCAAAATCGATATCCATCATGACAGGGTTTTATGTTATTAAATGTTATCCATATTTAATTAAGAAAATACCTTTTGTATTCCATATTTCATAGGAAGAAAAAAGGAAGAAAGCTGAATAAAAACAAAACAAAAGAATGTTACGCCATAAATTATTGTCAAGGAGAATATGACTTGGAGAATAACATAATGGAAGAAAAGACGAAGAGAACAGTAGAATTTAATTTTTTTTTGGGTAGAGAAGTTATTGCTCCTCCATCCCTGTTTACTTGACATGAGAAGTGAAAGTTGTCCTACAAACAAACCATTAGGAAAAATGACATGAAAAATCACGATGATGTCGTTATTAATTCATAATGTAATATATTTTCAAATATAGTATATTAGAATTATATTACTTATAAATTATATAAGTATTTTTGTTATTTTAATATAAGACCTAAAAGTTAAATTTATTAAAAATAAAATAATAAAAATAATTTAATTAACTAATTAAAAAATAGGTGATAAAGTTGGCTTACGTCTTTGTACACCTCTAGCAAAGAGATCTACAAACAAAGCTATGTTCAGAAGGATACAAGAAGATTGAACATCCTCTCAATATACCATGTCCAAGTTAAAGTTTATATGGGCTAAGGAGGATGTGAAGACCTAATCTAGGACTCTGTAAATTGGGCTTTGTATTTTGGGTTCAGTAGTATAGGATTTTCTTTGGACCATGTAATTGGGCCAAGATAGGTTTGTGGGCCTAAGAAGTAATTTGGACTAAGAAGAGTTAGGCCTTATAGTAGGCTTAGGAGTGTGGAGCACATAAAACTAGGGTTTTTATCCTAAATTTGCGCCAAGCTTGGAGGTCTAGCTTCTTCTTAAGTGCACCAAAGCAAGGAGCATGTGACTTGCTTATGTGGCAAGTCACACCTTGAGTATTCGCTCTTTTTTTACTTCAAATACAACATTCTAGACTTCTTTTCTCTCCCATTTTTGGACACACTTAGTTATCCTTTTCTCCTATAAAGAGAACACCCTAGGACATGTAAATTCATTCATGAATTTTTGTAGAGTTATGCTATTGAGATGTCTTCAGAGTACGCTCCTTTTATGAATCACCTTAGGCTAGAGTTCACCTTAGTGGCTTCTTCTAGCCTCCTTCCTTGACTGTTGGCCTAACCTCACTTGAGAGCTTTCTCCTTCTCCACTACTGAACCTCTTCATCACCATACCTTCTAGCTTCTGCGACTTGCATAATCTCATGGAGTCCTCCATCAATTTCTCATGGATTCCAAGCTTAAAGATGGCCTCATCATGTGGTATCATGAGCCTTGGTTAAACACTCTTCAAAGATAAGTTCATCTTCTTATTCACTTCTTCAATTTCTTATTGTCTTCTCCATGTGTTCTTGATTGTCTTGAGTTTTTACTGATTGAAATGTGTTCTATTATCTTCTTGTTTGATTCATTGCTTCTAGTTCATTTTGAACCTTCCATTGTGTGCTTTTAGGTGTTCTATGTGTTATTACCAATTGCTTTTATGTTTCTTAGAGTCTTCTTTCATTTGTGTTCCGTGTAAATGCTTTTGTTTTATGTCATTTTTATTTTATGATCTTTACATGTTGTCTAGTAGCCATGTTTAGCTATTACATGTTTTGAATTCCTTGTTTTAACTGTTTAATTTTTGCTATCTACTTGCTTTTGGTTTATGCGCACAATATGATGTTAATCAAATTTATATATAAACAAAGGATGCTTGTTATCTCTACCAAAACCAATGGCATCCCAAGGATATAACGAGGTCTCTGCATCGGTAGTCATATTTTCATACACAGCTTCAGCAAAATTCTGTACTCCAATATCACGAATCATGTCCTCTAATCTATCGTTCATTTTCCAATCAACAAATTCATGTGTTTTAGTCACACTTGGAATGTTTACCAATTCATCATGCCACATGTTGTATAATTCTTTAGAAATCCATCGCACAAAAGATGTTCTCTAATTTCGGCAACAAACATTCTTCTCTTATTCAAATAATTCACACAAGGACACCTCATCCTTTCTCTGTTTTTTACACTACCAGCATTGCATTAAGCAAACTTTAAAAACTCTTTAACCCCTCTCTCGAAATCATCAGTATATGACAAATTAATCTAACTTTGATCCATTTATGTTTTGTAGATAGTGATCGAAATTAGTTTTCTATCGATGCATGGAAATTTCAATTTTTCTAATAAAAGGTATAGCAGAAAAGTGGTGGCATAGGAAGTGCAAACATTAGAGTTTTTGTTATTCAAGTTTAGACTTTTCGCTAAGACGTTACATAAGGTATGAATGCTAGGATAGAAATTAGAAGAATATTGTTTGGTGTTTTTACTTTGAATTGGATCATGAAACTCAATCCCGGTGAAGCCTTTTATCATATATTGTTGAACAAAATATAAAAATACAAGATTTTGTTTTGTTAAATTTGTTGTTTAGTTGAGTTATAAATTGCAAGATTTGTCAAGTGTTTCACAAGTCACTTGGGAAACGATACTTGAACTTTCCACTTTATTACTTGTATGATTTTGTACACATGTCAATCTCGTAACATCTACCGAAGAGCAACAACAAAGTGAATAGTGAACAACGGCGTGCCAAAATAGGCTTTGAAATGTGTGCGGCACTACGCCGACGATAGAAGGTGAAGAAGACAAAAATGTTCATGCGTGGGCAAGTGAAAAGTGAAACCCTTTTAACATGGCAAGTTTTTCCATGATGGTTTTTCTAATAAATTATCATTATTTAGGTGTTAAAAACTTTATAACGACCATTTTACAGCAAATTGTCATCATTTTTACATTTGCAATGACAATGCTTAGACTAATTTTTGTTGTTTCTCGATTTATGGTATATAATGATGATTATAATTGAAACAATCGTTACAAAGTTTTGCCTAATTACAAAACTTCAACTACATTTTAGTTCACTTTTTCACCTTGGTTGTCGTCGTTAATACATGATGTCGTTTGTTGTTTTTACACTAGTGAAAAGAGAGAGAGAGACCACCATGAGCGAAGAGAGAGACCACCAGCAGCAGCTATAGTTCATCGAAACCCACCAAGAATATTGCTCACACTTGCACCTTCTTTGACTCCCTTATCGCAAAGCTCAACGATAGCACCGACAAAAACAGGTTCTTTCACATAGTAGTGAAAGCGAAAGAAGGAGAAATAGATCGAAGATATTAGTTGCACCCTATTCCATATAACAATATGTGGAAGCGTACCGGGATTGACCATTGTAAACAATGTAGATGGAAAGGTATTTGATCTTTCAATAGCACCTTAGGTTCCCTCTTGATTTTTCTCTTCTAATGGGATGAGGAGTAAAGATACATGAATTTGTACATGCTTTCAAATTAAGACCATAAGCCCTTTACATAACCTTTGTTGATTACTTTTTTTTTTAAGTTTTAATTTTCTAGTTTGACTCCTCGTCAAATTAAAATATTGGTTATGGTCTCTAAACCATGAATCTTTTATGACATATATTTCCTTAGCTATAGATTTATCTTAATTAGATTACTTTAATAATTTTGTCAATAAAGTATAATAACCCTAACACATTTAATTATATATATATATATAACAAGTAAATTTGCTAACATATTTTTCGTAATACTAAAATAAAATGTCATTTGTCTTGTATATTCCTCTCGTTTTCTAAGAACCAAAATAAAATGCTTATCACTGTAAGTCCCATTTTTCAGTCTTATGTGTGTTTGGGCCTGGCCTCTTCGTAGGCCCAAGACCAGCCCTTCTGAAGGACCCCAATACCCTGCCAGCCCCCTCACAATCTCACTTTACCTTTGTTTTAGAAAAAAATAGCTTTCCTCCCATCTCTCTCTTGTCTTCTGCTAGGAGCTCTGCTAGGGCAAAAAGTTTGTTCGTCTCAAAGCTTTAGAGCTTCTGGTCCCTTCTTTTCCTTTTTCCTCACTGTTTGAACGCGTTGGTCAAGTTAGGGTTAAGTCACCTAACCCCGTCTTGTGCGAATCTTCATGTTTCAGCTCTACTCGAGTTCCTGGAGCTGTGGTACCCCCTTAGTTAGGGTCTTCTTGCTTTTGGTACTCAAACAGAGGTAAGGGAAGCTTTGTTTTGAGTCTTTAAGAACCATTTTTGCATGCCTTTGGTATGTACCATGAAATTATACTTGATTGATGTTTTGGATGGTATGAACTGGCTTGTTTGCGTTCTGATGTGTTGCTTTTGAGTTGTATCCCTGCTACATGCACGTAATAGTAGGCGAGTACTGTTATTCTCGCCCAAGCGAGCTCGTCTCGCCTAGGCGAGAATAGTTGAAACTCGCCCAGGTTCTGTTCGAGCAGCTCGCCTAGGCGGAGGGCTCTTGTTTTGAGCGACACGCTGTCTCGCTCAGGCGAGGGTGACTCGCCCAAGCGAGTTCTCGAAGAAGAACCTGGTGTGCTCTGCTCGCATCCTCGTCCAGGCGAAGGATTTGATTTTTGGGCGAAGGGCAATCTCGCCCAGGCGAGCTGGTCTCGTCCAAGCGAGATGCTTGTTGGGTGCCACTGTTACAGGTCTCGCCTAGGCGAGAAGGCCTAGCTTAAGCGAGACAGTTGTTGTGGCTTAGTCGAGGACTTCTAGCCTGGGTGAGAATAGTGCAGATTTATATGTTATATTTCTATTTCCCTTGAGTATGGCTATTTATCTCAAACGTGCATGATTACGGTGTGTTGGTATGAGTTGTATGAGTTGTGTACACTGAAAGTTGTATGTTAGCATGAGTAATATATGGAATTCTGTTTGGTTGGTTGAGAACATGCATGAGAATTAATTGTTGAGATGATAAGTGGTGGTTGTGGCATGAGAGACATGAAAACTGTATGTGATAGGCGTAATTCCATGAGTCTCGTGGGGAGACTTCATGGTGGCGTGTAGTGTATATATTAAGATATAGATTCAAGTAAGGATCGCATCCCGAAACTCTAAAGGGTCAGTGAGTCTCAGGTAGAGCAAACTGACCCAAGTGGTGAGAGTGGCGGGAGGCCTTAGTCTTTGGCAGGATAATGGCCTTAGATGCTTGAAGGTTAACCTTGTGCGTGGTAGGGTGAAACCCATTGGGGCAATGGCTCGGCAGAGCAGTAGAGGCCACCACGAGTGCAAGCGTCCAGTGAATCCGATCTTAGTATATGTATCCGGATAATTGAGTCATAGTGTCCTGTGTGTTTGCTATAATTTGATTCTCTGTGCCTACTGTGCTGCATGATTGAATTGTTTAAATACTTGTATGCTATACCCTGATAAAATTTATATTACATTAGCTTACCCTTGCATTTCTGTTTATGTTCCTGTTATGTTTTCTCTTTTGCGATGATCACCCTTGGTGGGAGCAGATGGAGGAAATTCTGGGAGTAGGCCTGGTGGTAGCAGTGGCGCAGCTTAGGGGACCTGTTTGTGTGCCTCTCAGGAGCATTCTATGGCCCTAGTGCCTATTGTAATCCCTCGCTCTAGGAGCTCTTCTTTTGTTTATCTGTGAATCTTGTTGTTTCTGTTTTGGCCATGGCATGGTTATATGCCTAGAACCCCTTGCAAGTACATTCTTGGATGACTGTAACAATTGGGTTTCTTATGTATGTTGTTCCATATCTGACTGCTCTTTATTATGACTATGTGATGTTTTATTTAGTAAATTTTATCTATTCAAATGGGATGTCACAATCGCTATCTTCGTATTTGTACTAATAAACACAACCATACAAAAATAATAATGTCTCCATTACGTCATGTGTGTCGCTAACATTAATTAAATGTAACCTTCTAATGGTTAATCAACATGTTTATGAAAGATTACTCCATCATTCAAGTTCCATGAAAATCAAATCACCACAACCTCAAATAAAAATAGGACCAAATCATTCACGGTTTTCACTACTTTATACCTTTGGAAAAAGAATAAATGGAAATAGGACCAAAGAATAAAGCTAAGAGATAGAAATTTCATATAGAATAAGAAATAACTAAGAAATGAAATATAGAAATAGTTGTAAAAGGCTATTCATAAGAAGAGATGAGATTGAATGAATCCAATCAATCTTTGTTGTTATTTAGTAATAATACAACTTCAGAACTAAATTAATTTAAAAAAAAAAAAATCATGTACACAGTAAAAAGAGAGATAGATTCAAAGAATCAAGAAACTTCTCGAATTAAGTTTGCTTTATTATCATTGTTAAATTAGTTACATTACACTCCAATGTAATTATATTATTTGTAGTAGTAAATCATGGTAATTGTCAAAAGTTTTTTAGTGACTTAGCTAGTAATTTAGCCATCATATTTTTTTTAAATTGCAAGAGTATAAATTATATTATATTTAAATTAGAAATATTGTAAAAACGTGAACATCTTATTCTAAATTTGCAATAAAATGGTATTCTAAATTCTTAAAATATTAAAATCCAAGTTAAAGCTAAAAATATTAGTAATGATTTAAAATAGATTTTTTTAAAGCATTCTTTAAAAATTAATTTTTTTTATTCAATATAGTTATTTATTATTTATCTAGTGTTGATTATTAACCCCTCCAGTTAGTTATATCCATTTAAAAAAGTTGACTCTTTCAACACATTTTTTTGATACATAAATCCATGCCCAAATAGCACATTGAAATATATAGATGTTGATAATGTATAATATATTGATAAATGTGGAAATTCGTTGCATTTATTTTAAAGAAAAATAAAATATAATATTAATTTCGAGTATTTAAAACTTAACAAAATATTCAAAATGGATAGAAGAGTTATATACTAAGTTTGTGGAAATTTATATAAACTAATTTACTCTTTTTTTTGTTATTTTGTTAAATGTTTCTAAAAATTTGTCTGAAGTTACGAAAGTAAGTTGGAAGATATTGCAAAGTAACATGGTGAGAGAGAGGAAGTTGGTTAGCAATGAAGATGTGGGGAAAATTGTACACACGTTGTGAAAAGAACAACTATGGATGGAAGCTTTCAAATCGTTGTCCTTGTCGTAGATACAAACAAAAATGTAGAGCTTCTAGGGTGTAGGGACTTCACTCACCTACTTAATAATGCAAAACCATTACATAATACAAACTAATTATTTTGTATTATTTCATTAATCATCTTCTTAATGTTTCTTTTACTTAATAATCATTACTCTTTTTCGTCTGATTAAACTATTTACCTTTAATTGAGTAAGTTTCTGTTACGTGGCGTTTTGAGACATTAAATATTGGGATATTTTGGAATGAATGAGAATGAAAATGAAAGGTTATATATAAAGAAAATAAATAATAGGGTATAAATAGAATGTTTCTTTTTAATACACACAATCAATCACCTAAACTTCTATCATTAACAAACCCTACACTCAAATCTGCTTTTAGAAGTAATTTCATAAGAGTAAAAAAAAATATTTATATCAATGTGTGATTAATTCTTGTATGATTTTTTATATAAATATTCAAACATATGAAATCTTAGTTATATAAAAGAATTAAATATGTAATGCCAACATTTACCATTTATTTTTTATCGACGATAAATATTAATAGTTAGTTTTAATCTATTATATTTCTTAGAAAGACATATAAACCTGTCTAATTCTCTCTTTCTAAATTATAGTAATGTTGGATATATATATATATATATATATATATATATATATATATATATATATATATATATATATATATATATATATAATTAAATATAATTTGACATACGAGTTGTATTGCATGTAGCATCATACGAGGAGGAAA
>Ga0214545_1011067_pt1 | contig 12666 bp, 8 predicted proteins | sample CNSS4metaG_FD_160064 | JGI IMG/M metagenome (GOLD analysis project Ga0214545, IMG submission 160064) | Root nodule microbial communities from cowpea collected in UCLA plant growth center, Los Angeles, California, USA - CNSS4 | ecosystem: Host-associated > Plants > Roots > Nodule | place: USA... | reverse complement strand
CAAACACGTAGTGTCATGAAAATTAAAATTAACAACAGAAACACAAAAGTTAAAAATAAATAGCATAAAAATTAAAGACATTAAACAGTCATGAGTTACGTTAGTGATATATTATCCAGAACAGAAGTTTGAACTTTGGAGCTCTCTCCAACCTCAAAACATGGAATATTGTTGGATGGAGGAACCATCCTCTATAGTATATCCTCCACATTAGCAGTGTCAGTATGCTGCACGTTGGGCTGCAAATTGGGTTCCATATTTGTGTTGTCATTTGCGTTCGGATTGAAATTTATACTGGTCTGGACATTGGCTTCCACATTTTGTTTGACAACATAGTTAAGTCGTACCACAGGCATACAAGTTTTAACTTCTTCTTCAGTTGGATGACTTATGTCATACTTGAAAACCTATTAATGTCATAAATTATTATATTGTGTGTCTTGAAGGCATGCTATGAAATAAAGAAAACATATATTTGTTTCAAGATTAGTTATTTGCCTTAACAATGTTCCTAAGTGTGATGTTGAGGTACCCAAAAGGTCTGAATATAACAACCTATTCAATCAAAATTCATAAAGTTTTATGAGTAATTGTAGATGAAGAGAAAAAACAATAAAGAGACATAATTTCATAGTTTAATTACTTCTTTCAACAATAATACAGAGCCAACACCAATGTCACTACCAAACTCACGATCCGATAGAACTTTATTGTGTAGGCTTCCCTTGGCTGTATCAGTTGGGTCTTGACATAGTCATTTTTCACATAAGCGATAAGTAAATAATGAACTGCACCAAAATCACTAAATAAAAAATAACCTTAATATTGATGAGCATGTCCCCAAGGCCGTTTGGTTTGCACTCTTTGACAACACAAGCCACTAAAGGCAATCTATTCATTGATTTTCTCTTTGATAGTGGAGTTATATTTTTAATGTCTCCGTCGTCAACTAAACCTGGAAATTAAGTGATTTTAATTAATTAAAATTCTATCATAAAAACTTCAATAGTAGTGGTTTTACAGTAAGGAAAAAAAATGCTAACCATGGTGTTTGATGAACTTTTCTGCCCATGTCCATCCATTGGTATAGAAATCTCGTGCATGACTGGCAACAACCATGTTGTTCAAAAACTCTTGTGTATTATGTGTTTCATTTAACTCTTTGTTAAGCAAAATAGCCTAGGCATGTCCAGCAAGGCTAGGAATGAAAGTGGTGTTGGTGTTGCACTGTTCCAAAAATTCTTTCAAAACAGAATCATCAATAGCAAGAGCCTCCCAATGATCCATTTTGTTAACCAACAGTGGTTTCAACTTTTGCACTTAATACCTAAAACGAAAGACAAAAAAAAAATGGTGAGGCAATGATATTTTAACGTAGATAATGACCAAGGTGGTGTGCGATAATTGAAGAATGCCCCTACATATGTGTAGTTCAAGTAGAAGGATTGGTAACATCAGGAAACTTTTATAGACTATAAAACATAACCCCAAATGACCAATATGCCCTTCAATTGCTTTTTGAACACGGTAAATTTAAAGCTTTCTCATTTTGCTTTCTTTGAAAGAGTGTGCCCTGTTACATTGCTTCTCACCCATCACACAGAGAGATCATTAAATGGCTTTTACTTCGTCCAACCTCCTTCTTCAAAATAAATTTGCTTTGAATACAGGAGAAACCAACCATAGCAAAACACAATAAATGTTGAACCTAACATTTCGCACCTGCACAAAGAAGTTGCATATAAACCCGTCCAACGAGTCGAGGTAAGTACTGTTGTGGTAGACGTTGTTTGAAGGTGAATACATAACTAGAAAACCTAAAACCTAATATATTTTTTTTCGTTGTTAAAAAATGAATGTTTTTAATACTTTCTATAGTAAGGTCATGTGGTATGGTTTTCAAAGGAAACTTACTAAAATGACCATAAAATGTAACTTTGTCCTACTATATACGTTGCGACATTAGAAATGAGATGAGTATGTGTTAAATGTTTTCCAACCTAAGGGAGTTGTATGGATTACTCGTAGATGGATTACTTACAAGAAAACAACGCAATAGGTTTGGTGGACATCAATTTATTAGAAGAAGATTAGGATAGTGGAACTATCTTGGACGAGGAAGGCATTCATAAGGAAGACAACGAAAAGCACTATGAGGATGTCGTTTCTCACTGTGTTGAAATATATTTTGATAGTGTTGACGACGTCAAGAAATTTTACAAAGAATACACTATTAGAAGTGGTTTCGGGACAAGAATCAGAACTTCAAGAAAAGACGATGACAATCAATTATGTTACTTCAAATTAGTGTGTTCGCGGGAGGGAAAGTGTGTGTCCTCCATACCACCTGAAATGAAGACACTACCCACACAAAGAAAACAATGTCCTGCGCGCATTACTGTGGTTAGAAGAGAAGATAAATGGATGATTAGCAGTGTGGTCCATGAACACAATCATGACGTAAGTCCTTCCAAGTCAAGACTAATTCGTGGGAATAGGAAGTTGAATATGCAAGCCAAAAGAACCCTTGACATAAAAGACGAAACGGGTGTGCGTATTCACAAGAGCTTTCGTTCTTTGGTGTGTGATGCAGGGGGGTTTGAGAACTTACATTTTGTCGAAAGAGACACAAGAAACTATATTGGTCAACAACGACGCCCTTTAGGGAAGGAAGGTGACATACAAGCTTTATTAAACCACTTTTCCAGTATGAGGGAGTTGAACAAAGACTTCTTTTTTGAAATTGATGTTGATGCAGATAATCGCATTATCAATATATTTTGGGCAGATGGAAGGAGTCGGGCTGCATGTGCAAATTTTGGTGACATTGTGTCCTTCGACACCACATACTTAACTAATAAGTATGATATGCCTTTTGCACCATTTGTAGGTGTTAAGCACCATGGTCAATCAATCTTATTAGGGTGTGGGCATCTATGTGCTGAAGACACTTGTACATTTGTGTGGCTATTTCAAAGTTGGTTGCGATGCAGGGAAAATAAAGCCCCACAAGGAATTGTCACTGATCAATGCAAGGCCATGCAAAATGCCATTGAAATTATCTTCCCCAACCCTCTTCTTCATAAACATCATTTCCTTTAGCTGCACAGGAGTCAGGTTCAGGAGCATCAAAGAATTCATTACGCATCTTCTTTATTTGTTCTTTCATGTCCAGAATTATCCTTTAATGTTTTTTAAATTTTTCTTCCAAATCCACTTGCTCTTTGGAATGACAAACACCCTCAATGCCATCATTTTTAACACTGTATTGGTCCTCAATATGAACTACATTTTGAACTATTGGGTTGTTCTTCTCCTCTACACTTAAGGCCTAACCCAACACAATCTACAAATAAAAAAAATTGTTTTTAAACACATTTCTTAATAAAACCAAATTTAACCAAACATATACAAACAAGACAACTCAAATAAAACCTTATTCTTTTCAAAAGCAGACTCAATATTAGGTGTCCTAACCTTCACCGAGGGCCACCACAGAAATCTTGGAAATTGAACCTCACCCTCTACATTTTCTAAGCCAAGACGACGAGCAACCCAAACCTATAACAATGATGAACAAATCAAAAAATTATAATAATGCATAACGAAAATAAAGCTTATGAAAAGAATAATTACCTGAACAACTACAACAGATCCAGCTAAGTTAAGGCTACGAGTATTTATCTTTTCTCGTACAACCTTACATCCACGATTCAGAGCAGAGATAAAAAAACTATGAAATGACTCTACCCAGTTATAGTCGCTTAAGTTGTCAAGGTTGTCTAAGTCTTTGAAAGGCATATTGCTCACTGTCCTAGAGGTCCTAGGAAAATAAAAGACACTAAAAAAAAGTAACAAGTACAACCTACAAGCATTGTCTACATCATCATCATCACTAACCACTAAGTTCTTAATCTTGTTAATTATGTATCACAAGGTGATTGGTTTCTTCTCAAACAATGAACATACTACCCCACTTACATCAACATCAAATTCAACACATTTACCAACCATACTAAGACCTAGGCATATACAAACATCATAAACTGATAACCCTACCAAATGCTGACCTACACGAATGTATTCCCCTTGTGGAACCCATCTATGCAAAACTTCCCTCAACAAAGGACAATTTATTTCCAACGCGTTGTCCACCTCCAAACACCATCTAAATGGTGTTGCCTGAGTCCACTTACGGTGGGTGTCTTTGAGTACATTGTTTACTTCAACAATGTACTTGCTTTCGCACCTATGCACAATTCGCACCTATAGTACCATAAAAAATATTATTTATTATAAATAATAAAAAAAATTATATCACATAATGATTCCAAATATACCTGATCAACATTTTTCACCACCTTCGTCTTCTTCCCTTTATTGCCTGCTTCCGGACTACATTTGCGTTGACGTTTACTAGACATCTTACTTAAAATTCCTAAATAACATACCAAGTTCATTGAAATTCATCAAACATATATCTACAAAGGAACACATATAACTATAACTTGATCAGATGCACCAAAGTTAATCACCTCATAAACAAGTATTGACGGGTATAACAAGAAAGATAAAAAAAATTGATTGATAACATGCTTGTAAAAAATGCAACAAAGGTCATCACTTGTGTGGAAACAAGTCATCACCAACAAATCAAACAAGTCTTCACAAAAAAATCAGACAAGTTTAATCAACCTGAGTATGAAACCACATGACAGACATTATTACAAATCAACACAGTTTACTCAAAGCTAATCATCCCATAAACAAGTATTGAGTCATACCACATGCTTTCAAAAAATTCAACACAAGTCATCACTTGTGAGCAAATAGGTCATCACCAATAAATCATACAAGTGTAATCAACTTGGGTATGAAACCACATCAAAGAGACGATTACAAATCAACAAAGATTATCCAAAGTGAATTACCTTATAAACAAGTATTGACTAGTATAGTATGATAGTTCAAAAAATTGAGTGATAGCACATGCTTTGAAAAAATGCAGCAGAGGTCATCACCTGTGTGCACACAAGTCATCACCAACAAATCAGACATGTTTAACCCACTTAGGTATGAAACCACATGAAAGAAATAATTACAAATCAACACATATTACCCATACTTAATCACCCCATAATCAACTATTGACTGGTGTGACATGAAAGATAAAAAAATTGAGTCATACCACATGCTTTCAAAAAAATTCAACACAGGTCATCACTTGTGAGCAAACAGGTCATCACCAATAAATCATACAAGTGTAATCAACTTGGCTGTGAAACCACATCAAAGAGATAATTACAAATCAACTCAGATTATCCAAAGTGAATCACCCCATAAATAATTATTGACTGGTATAATATGGAAGTTCAAAAAATTGAGTGGTACCATATGATTGTAAAAAATGCAACACAGATCATCACTTGTGTGCACACAAGTCATCACCAACAAATCAGACATTTTTAATCCACTTGTGGATGGAACCACATGAAGGAAATAATTACAAATCAACACAGATTAACCAAAGTGAATCACCCTAAAAACACGTACTGACTGCTATAGTATGAGAGTTCAAAAAATTAAGTCATACCACATGCTTGCAAATAATGTAACACAGGTCATCACTTTTGTGCACACAGGTCATCATAAAAAAAAAGACATTTTTAATCAACCTATTCAGAAAACTAATGTTCATGCACCTATCAAAGTACTTGGTTGATTAAAAAGCTACTTCTACTTCTACTTCGACTAATTTCACATCCAAAGTAAACCCAACAATGAACAATCATCTACTTCAAATGCAAAAAATCAAAACTTTGGGTCGGTTAAACACTAAAACAAACCCTAACACAATAAATAGAAAAAAAAATCGTCATACCTCTAATCTCGTACAACCACCGTCGTTCGTAGACCTGCAACCTTTGAAAACAATTGTTGAACAACCATAACCCAATGGAGGAGATGCTTCGTCATAACTCCCTTTCACAGCAAACGCCTGTCGTTAACAAAACCCCATCGTGAACAAACCCCCGTCGTCAACAAACCCCCATCGTTCGCAAACCCTAACCCTTTCAAGGTTTAGCCGCGAGAGAGATTCCGCCACACTGTGCTATCTTCTGTGCTCAACGCCTTTTGCTATCTTCCTTCGTCAGACGAACCACTCCAAAAACCATTGTCGTTGCCGGTGAGAAGAGAAACTACAAGTGCACGGAGAGAAGGGGGTCAAAAGAGAAACTACGAGTGAGTGCGCGGAAGAAAAGAGAAACTGTTCAAATTTTCGAGTAAAAAACCCTTCGCCAGACGAACCACTCATTGCCAGTGAGAAGTCAAACTACGAGTGCGCGGAGAGAAGGGGGTGAGAAGAGAAACTACGAGTGAGTGCGCGAGAGAAAAGAGAAACTGTTCAAATTTTCGAGTAAAAGCCACGTCTGCATCTAAAATGGTTTTATAAAATTAATTTTAATTTAAAAAATAAAAGCCACCTACGCATGCCATCTCATGGAGTCAAAAAAGGGGTCAGAATATGGAGTCAGTTTATCATTTTCCTTTCAAAAAACATCTTTTGAGCATAGTTGTCTATATATACATCATAGTAAAAATTCTACTACATAGTTTCTCCTATTGTTGATGGTAACAATTACAATTATTGGATCAGATCAATGGTCACTGCTTTTAGTGCAAAAAGTAAAGTTGAAATTGTTGATGGAAACAAGATTGAACCAAATAAAATGGAATGCTTGTATTATGCTTGGTGTTGATTCAATAACAGGGTTGTGTCTTGAATAATTCACTTTGTTTCAGCATCGATTCAGCAAAGTATCTTGTGGGTGGACAAAGAAAAATATATTTTGAATGATTTAAAGTCTCGATATTTCAGGGTTTGACATATATTAGAATTGATGAACTCTTCAACGCTCAAACAAGAGATCTTTCTATCATTGAATGTTTTACTAAAGGTTAAATTATTGTTTTAATCATCTTATTTGTTAAGTAATTTCAAAATGGTCCTTCAATTATTTGTTGTCTCAATTTAGTTCTCATGTTTTCAAAAGTGACTCAATTTATTCATTTCTGTTTAATTTAAACAAATGTCGTTCAAATAATACTAAGGTGACAAAATTCTACTGATACGTGTCAGGGTTTTTAAGAAGGAGCAATTTGACGTGACATAAGTAGAAAAGGGGTATTTTTGTGTAGAAGTGTGAATCATGAAACCCTAATTGTTGGCAAGGTTCCTAAATTCATTCTTCCCATCTCTTTCATTGGTGTTTTGAATTCATGTCACTATTTCGTTACTGATTTTAATGTTGTTAAGTTTGAGGACTAAATTGAGTCAATTTTAAAAATATGAGGACTAAATTGAGACAACAAAAAATTAAAGGATCATTTTAAAATTACATAACAAATAAGAGGATTAAAAGAGTAATTTAACCTTTACTAAACTTATAATTATGTGAGATGAATTTGATAACTTTAGACTTGTTTCTATTTGTGTTTGTTTCTATGTGTAGTGTTCTTTCAATTGTAACTCAAATAAAATAAGAGGACCAAGATATGCAATTTTTGAGTAATCTTAATGAACAAAGTCTTAATGTCAAATCACATGTTTTTCGTATGTAAAATTAAAACATAAAATGAGACAAATGAAAAGTGTTATCAATGAATAATAAATCTATAAATATGTGTACAAAAATATGTGACATTAGTATGCATCATTCTTCCAATTGGTATAATTTTGGATAGCTTGTGAATTTTGTGAACCTTTCATAAAAGTAGTTGGCTGTATAAGGGAAGTTGAATAAAGTCCTAAACTCTTTTTCATAAGTGATAAATTGTTTACTAGTTAAACAAAACAACGTAACACATTTATAGTGTTTCACCCAAACTCATGAAATATATTTAGTACTCCCTCAAAGAAATTTATTAAAATGTTTTACTAGTAGTCACATATTAAAAGTTTGTTTACCTTAATTTCATTTTAATATTACAAAAGTGATGCAAAATTTAAAAAAATTTCAACCAACAACAAATCGTGAAAAGATGAGACAACTTAATTATAAAGAAGTCGTACAGTGAAAGACGACTTCACCTTAATTAAGTAAAATAAAAGTCGTCGCATAATTGGGTCACATAATAAGATGATTTTAATTAAATTATCTAAGCAAAATCGTATGATTATAGTACGACTTTAGTATTATCCTAAAAATAAAAGTCTTGCATTATTTAACCGCTTCAACGTGGAGAATTATTAAACATATTATATATTTATTGTTAGAAGTTTTCATCTAATGGCAATTATTATTGATTGACTCATTTCTCTCCACTCGTACATTAATATCACGGAATTAATTGGAAGATATAAAACTGTTCTTAATTCATTCTAATAGTTGGCCGAAAATAATTTAAAGTCTCGGAATAATAGACACTTACGTTTATTAAACATGAAACTGGTTTTTAGTAATAGAGTACATTTCCTTGTAATTTCAAATAATGTTTTTGTCAACTTAATTAATTCATTTTGATTGAAGGGTACATATACATATATTTACTTACATATATTAGTTAATTAATTCATTCATTCATTCAATAAAATTAATTTCGATTATAGGAAAATATTTATTCTAATTTTTTTCTTTATAATATAAGGTTTTTATCACTATTAATTAATGATATCTTATTATTATAATATAAGATTTTTGTAACTATTAATTATTGATATCTTATTAGTCTTACAATTTTTATGTTATATAATAATATTTATTCTAATTTTTTTTTCTTTTATAATATAAGAATTTTATCACTATTCATTTTGATAGTTTATTATTCTTCTAATTTTTTGTGTTAATAAATTCGTTTATTCAAATCTATTATTTATAAAAATAATTTTAATTATATAAAAAACATTTGTTTAAAAAAATTCCTTTATTATATAAGATTTTTATCATTATTAATTATTGATATCTTATTAATCTTCTAATTTTGGTGTTAATTAGTTATTTGATTCATTTAAATCCATTAATGATAAAAGTAATCTTAATTATAAAAAAAAATATTTATTTAAAATTTTCTTTCTTTTATAATATAAATATTTTATTACTCTTAATTATTAATATATTTTTATTCCTCTATTTTTTATGTTAATTAATTAATTAATTAATTCATTTAAATTTTATTGATAAAAATAATTTTAATTATAGAAGTATATTTATCCCAAATTTTATTTATTTTATAATATAAATATTTTATCACTATTAATTACTGATATTTTATTATTTAAAAAAAATTGTATTAGTTAACTATTTCATTCATTCAAACCTATTAGTTAACTAATTTATTTATTAGTAAAATGCTAGCAATATCCAGCAGAGAGCAGAGTAATGAAGAATAGAAATCCAGATAAGATAAGAAGTAAATGATAAGAAAAAAACATTGTAATGATAATGAGGTTAACAATACCAAGTCCATTTCAAGAATAATAATGTATAAATAAAATTAGTTTGATAAATAGTCAAAAATAATAATGTAAAAATAAAATTAATAGGATAAATAATTAATTCAGTATAATAATTATTGATATATTTTACTTTTTATTACCATAGAAAAAAAATTAATATTAAAATTTTAATTTGAGTGACTCATACATAAATGAATTGAAAGATATTATTAAACCCAATTTAACAAGGATCATTTTGTGCATATTGTGTACCGTAGATCTTTAATCAGTTTTTATGTTGCTATTTTTGTTTTTACTTTCTTTTTCTTTTTCTAATATAAAAGTTATAGATTAATACATTAATATATTCTCCTTTAATGATGAATAAATGTAAGTTTATGTTAATCCGAGACTTTAAATCGCTTTGGACCAACTATTATTAAGATGAATCGAGAATAATTGTGTTTTCCAACACGATTTTGTATAAGAAATTTAATTAAAATTGTCTGATTATGTAAAGACTTCATCTTTTATAGTTAAATCTCTTTGTTTTAGCATGACTTTAATTTAATTAAGGTGAAGTCGTCTTTTATTGGTACAACTTTTTTATAATAAAGTCGTTCCATCTTTCCATACTTAACTTTGATTGAAATTTTTTCAAATTCTGCACTACTTTTGTAATATTGAAATAAAATTGCACCAATAGGGTAAAAAAAACCCATCGTAAGTATACAAATAACTCCTTGTTATTACAATTACACTAACAACTTCTAATTACTTCATCTAAATATCTCCTTATTAGAAATCAAAATATTGTAACAAAGAAGCTTTCAAAGAGAGGACAGTTAACATCACTAGGTAACTTCACAAAGTGAAAAGAACCAACGTTTAGCTCTCCAATAAGTTTTAGAAACCATTTTAAAGACAAATTATAACTTTTAATTCATAATAATGACTATATTAATAACCAATAATTTTTATTTTATAAATTTGTATTTAAATTTGTCACTATAGTGACGAACAATTTTTTGTTACTAAAATTAGTTATTAATGGATGATTTTCTTGAGTGAATGAAGCTAAAATAACTAAGTTTAAGAGTGATCTTAATGAAGATATCAAAGAGATAATAGTGTCGTATAAGTATTAGTTTTTGGAAATTTTATTTACAAAGTGGAATCCCAATTTAAAAGAGGAGAACTTTTAAAAAAAAAAAAGTATTAATGATGATATATATTGTAACTTGTGTGAAAAGGATAAGTATAAAAAGAAGCAAAATCAAACTCCTAAAATTTGTAAAGAGCATCATAGTAGTTTCAAGGATCATAAGCATTCCACACCTTCTATTTCATCTGGTACTTCTACTTAGGGATGGTAAACAAACCCGTCCCTATGGGTATTGTTCAAACCCGTCTTTGTTTTGACGAAAAACCCCGCATTGATTGGGTATGGGTATGAGGAATCTTAACTTTTTCAATTGGGTATGAGGATGTACATATCCGTCCTGTCCTCGTCCCCATACCCGCCATAATACTTGTCCCCAATATTCATAGTCAATTAAGTAAACTTTTATATATATATATATATATATATATATATACTATTACACTTACTATTTTTTATTTCTTTTAATTGTTTGGTTTGTCATAAAATTCATTCACATCTCCAATATATTTTTCATCTTATCTTAACCTTTATGTAATTATGTTCAACTGGTGTATGTCAATTAAATATTTTTTGTCTCACATTTGAATATTTCTATTTTTTTTAATATTTTTATTTACTGCATATTTTCCTTTCATATGAGAATGTTTAACCCTCTCAATCTAAGTATTCAATAACATAATTCTTTCATTTACTAGGTAATATAAATAATTTATCTTCTTCCTTTATTATTATTAATTTTTATTTCATTTGAAGAACTATTTTGTTTTGCTAAAACATATTTCGTTATTTCTCAACCATTGATTATGTTTATAATTGAAAAGTTTTCTTAGATTTCTAAAGTATTATTCATTTTATCATACCTTTAATTATACATTTATTTTTTCTTTGTGCGATTTCATTCAATAGTCTCTCAAATTGTTTTTGAGACACACATTTGATAATTTTTTAATATTTTTATTTCTTGATTATATGTAGAATACTATTTTTATATATTTTATATAGTTATTTTTTTATTTTCTAACTCATTATCATACTGTAATTTTGTCATTATAATTGTATAAATATATTTTATTTACTACAATATAAAAAAGTTAATGTAATTGCTATGAATTTCTTTTTATCACCATCCAACATATATTGATGTTCAAAAGATACAAGATCTATGTTAAAATTGTGTTATTATTAGTTTAATCTTTGTTCTTTGAGTGATTTTGATTAACTGATGTATTATAACTTTTATTAGTGTATAAATAAGAGATTTATTAAAATTTAAAAAATTGAAGTAAACAAACTTTTAAAATATATTTTAAATTAAATATTTGTTTTCCTTTTGTATTTTTATAAAAAATATTTTTAAATTTTATCAACTAAGTTTCATTAATGTTTGCAAATTTAATAAATGTTTTAATTCTCATTAAATTTTATTTGGTATTCTAATGTGAAATGTATACAATTATAACTTATTTCTAAATATATTTGATAATGAAGAAACAACTATCTTTTAATATTGAATATTTGATTATATTATGTCCTTTACCATAATTTTTTTATTTTATAAAAATTAATTAATTAATATTGAAAAGTAAGAAAGCGAGTACGAGTATGGGTACAAGTATATACCCGTTACTCGGTGGGGATGAAGATGAGACAAAAAATTTGATATTCATTGGGTTCAGGTATGAAGATGTGGATTAATCTTTTCAAAAAGAATAAGTATGGGATAGCGAAACCCGTCTTCGCCCCGCCCCGCTCCATTTAGAGATGGCAAATAAACCCGTCCCCGTGGGTATTGCCCGAACCCGTCCCCGGTTTGACGAGGAATCCCTGCATTGACTGGGTATGGGTATGGGTATGGGGAATCCCTGACTTTTTCAATTGGGTATGGGGATGGGTATGGGGATGTACATATCCCCGTCATAATACCCGTCCCCGCCATATCTCCATTCCCGTTTAAATTATTAAAATCTTCATAATTAATTAAGTAACTATATATATATATATATATATATATATATATATACATTATTTTTATTTTTTTTTTTTTTTATTTTTTTTTTTTGTATCA
>Ga0214545_1011065_pt1 | contig 12667 bp, 13 predicted proteins | sample CNSS4metaG_FD_160064 | JGI IMG/M metagenome (GOLD analysis project Ga0214545, IMG submission 160064) | Root nodule microbial communities from cowpea collected in UCLA plant growth center, Los Angeles, California, USA - CNSS4 | ecosystem: Host-associated > Plants > Roots > Nodule | place: USA... | reverse complement strand
ATGGTGATTCCACCGTTTAGCCGTCTGGGCTGGATCTTACACTTCTCTTCTTCATGTCTTCTTTAGGGCTATGGCCCCTGTACTCGTTGTCTTTGGATTGTAAACTCTTAGTTAAACTGTTATCCTGCTTTTGTTGGCATCGTGGTGTGCCTGATTTTGTAGGGGTGATGTGATGAACCCCAGAACTGCATTGTTGATTATCTCTGTGTGACGTCCTTTAATTTTATGTATTAAATTAAATGGGGCGTTACATATTTTTTATTAAATGTTTTTATGGAAAAACTAAAAAAGTTCCCCCAAAAATCATTTCCCACCCACTACTCTGTATGAGCCAATTTCGTTGCACAGTTACCATTATTTACGAACGTAATAACTTTCATACAGAACAAGGTGCAAGTAGAAATTGATTGGTGCAGAAAGCAATTATCTTAGGTTTATGCTTTAGCGGTATCACTTCATCCTAAGTCCATAGTTCTTTAAACCTAATCAACTCTTCAATGTGTTCATTTTTATTTGGACGAAATCATTTCACAACATTTTTTTATATTCATTTCAGTGAAACAAAATGTTTTCAACTTAAATTTTGAAAAACATAAAATTTATCCTATAATAAAGGCAACTTGTGGCTTGTATAGTTTGTTTTTATTTTTATTTTCTAATTTAAATCACAAACTACGTGGACTAGCTTATCAGATCGAACATGTTTTGACGACACTATATAACATGGCTTGGAAGAAAAACTATATATAGTCTCGCAATTATTATATATTTTTTCTTATCATATTATTTATGTTATTAAATTATGAAATATATATCGAATAAGAACATTACAATTTTTTATATGACTGCAGAATAACATTTATGTGTATGTCATATTTTATATAGGGTCTCTTTTATGGTAATAAAGTACATTACACTCAATAAAAACAAAGTGTTTTTGTTTTTTTCTTCTTTCATGGGTACATCAATTCTCAATACTATATTATTCTATATCATCTAAGTTATGTCATTCATACAACAATTTGTACGATTTATTATATGATTTGGTACACAGATTCATAAGTCCGTTTCGAAAGATTTAATTCTTAATTACAGAAGTATAAATTGAAAGCATTGAAGCTGTGTGGATTTTCCCATGAACCTTATATTCTTTATAGATTTGCCACGTTACTTAGAATCCTATAGTATACAAATTGCACTATCATCACTTCACTTACTAAAACAAAACCACTGAAACCAGAATACTATTACTGACAACACTCTTCTCCATTCTTTTCCCCTTAGGGTGACCACGTGGAATGCATACATATAGATACATACACTTGCAAAGTCAATAGTGGCCTGAAAAGAAAGCCAGAAGGCCCACCAGCGGGGCATTGATGTATGTTGTGGGCTCCGATTGCTGAAAGAAAGGCCTGGAATCCGGGAAGGAATCTGTGTTATTGCTGGGCCCACCCACCACGGCCCCAACCAATACATTGGGGTTGGGATTTGGGCTAAAGAAATACCGAGATCCAGCTTTACAGCCAATGCGGGCTGGGTGGAGGCCCACGGAGGGGAGCGAGCTGGCCCGGTGGTGTATCCTCTGCGGGTAGCGTGGGCCATATCCAACCATGTACGACATTCCCAACGGGTTGTCTCCGAGAATGTAATCCACCTAGTAAATCAAAGCCATGTGACTCACATTATTACAACGTTACCCGTTTTCCAAAATAATAAACAAGTGCGCAGATCACGTGTTGACGTGAATATAGTAAAAAACTAGAAAGGGGAAAATCTAGCCGTTAATTTTGTCAGATGTGGAAAACTAGAAAGAAACCAGGCCGTTAATCGACGGTGATGTCAAAGTGTTGGGACCCTACAAGTGATAATAATAATTATTAATAATGTGGAAAAATTTCATTCTCACCTGACGTTTGGCAAGGTGTTTGAGTAAAGCTGGGGTGGCAGTGGTCTCGCCACATGGCACCACCTTATTGGCGTGGCTAAGGTAGTTAGAATAAGCCAGGAGCAGGAAAGACAGTGACGTTACGTGCTGCATGTTACTTCCACCCGCCTTGAAGATAAGTCCACCTTTATTTATAAACCAACAAAACAGAAGCTTTAGTTACAAAGGGAAGAAAACATACTTGCTGCAATAATTGTGCAGAAATACCAATGCATGGATTCACTCTGCACGCAAAAACACACCCTTTTCCTTTAGGAAGCAAGTTAACCATGATTAATGGCTTTGTTTGGGTCTCAAAATTCACGATCATCATCAAAGTTACAATTCCATAATCACGCCAGAATCATTATAAAAAGGTGAAAAAGTGAATGTTTTTTTACCCGGGGAATATTGAACTTGAGGGTGAGAAATCCCAGGCAATGTAGAACAGATAAATTGATCCGCGTTCTGCTTGAAGGACGCAAAATAGTTTGCTCTTCCCATTAACACCTCCTGTGACAATGAATAGTATGGTTACAGAAGCGTGATTGCGTTGCACGGGATAGGTTGATAAAAAAATAATGAGGCAGAAAGGTGAGAGTTTGGAGAAAAGAATGCGAGAAATAATGTGATAGCGATGAGAGCTTAAAGAAGAAGTCACAGACTCAATGGATGCAGGAGAGTAAAAGCAAGTTTGCAGAAAAGAATGGTATGGTGCACATGCATGGAGCAGTGGTGGGACCCACCCATCTGCCAGATCTAACTAAAAGGATGAAAATAATTAAAGGTTAAGACTTTTGGTTCCAAATGTTCACCATATGGAAGGCAACCAGTTTGGCCATCCACTTTGGTTCTGATTCCACAGACAACAACACACTCTAATCCTAATCCCCTTCTTCATTTCTCTCCTCCAAAATCCTCTCCCATCATTTACATCTAAGCTCCAATTATTAGGGAATGTCCCCGCTTGCATAAATAAACTTTAAAATGTAATTCACATCATGTGCAATCATCACCATTTCAACAACCCCTTTCTCATTCCTATCTTGACTTTTTCTTTTAATATTCATCAACAAATGGATAAACCTTTTTTTTCTAAATAATTCAAATCTGTACTCACATTCCCAATCTAGCTGTACCGTACATATGCACACAACATTGTTCGCCATGCCTTAGATTCCTTACATGGCCCACCAGTAAGAGCAAGTCAAATTTTAAATACATATCATTTCAAGCCTCTTGTCAAAGAACCCACATTTCTTACTATTGACATTCATTTTATTTATTCCATACTTTCACGCTTCATTAAACAACAATTCAAACATTTAATGAAGAAAACACCACATTAAGTCCCTGCAATACACCCCTTACATTCTCTAAGGCATGTGGAATGTACTAATAAAATAAATAAAATAGAAGAGATTACTAAAAGAATGATTTTTTATTTTATGTAGAATTAAATCTAAGTCATATGTAATGTAATGAGTAATATAAAGCGTGAAGTTAGTGGTGGGAAATAATGGTGTTGATATGAAATTTGCTGTTGTGCTTGTGATGATGGATGATTAATAATATGATGTGTGGAGATGGGAAAGGGTCCGAAGAAGACAAAGTAAGTCACATTCCACAGACCACGTGATGCAGGAACTTTATCTCCAAATTCCGCATCTAGATTGAATGAATGAACAGTGTGACACTGCGCCTCCACATGCTAACCGGGGGGCGCAAGACAAGAGGAACAAAAACACCGCATAAAAGACAAAAGAATTTTGATATGTGCGCTCGCACACGCTATCACACAAACATAGGAGTAATGATGATAAAATAAAATGGAAAACTCCACTTCAACAATCATATCATATAAATTTGAATAAAAACCAACCCAATTAATTAATTCTAACCAAAACGGGTATGAATACGAAAAGTAGGGTTCATAAAAATGGGTGTAGCAGAGCAGTGTTGTTAATGTTACCTTCGAAATGAGGACATTAATCCCAGCATGCTTGTTATCCCAACCAAACTCATTAATGGTGTCCCCAGCCCTCAACACCACTTCGTTCCTCACAATGTATTCTCTGTACTGACGCCTACGTGATGCCTTGTGCAACCACGCCGCTGCCCACAGCAACTCGTCCTAAAAATCACCATCACATAAAGTAACTTTAAAAGTCATCCAATCCAACGCCCAATATTCCATCCCATTCACACACTTTCTCCCGTTATGTCTATTATTGCTCCACGTACCTGGTAACCGTTCACGTCGCAGTAAAACGGGCACACTGCACGGCGCAGGCTGTTACTGTACGCGCCACGATGCGAGTCAGCAAACTGGAACACCTGCACCCTCACCCCAAACCAACGGTCATTTTCTCGCGATATTTTAACGGAAAATGTGTTAAATGAACCTCTTTAACCATTAAAAGATACAGAGAAAAACACGCCAAAACATAAATAAAGTGTTGGGTGGAATGGGTGACACGGAGATTTTCCATGTCTCTCGTGAGAGACGAAAACAGTCTCGCTTTCCACATACTGCTTGCTTTTCAAACTTACCACAGTCACGTTTTCACTTTTCACCCAAAGCCAAAGGAAAAAAAAAAAGGTTTTCACAAGTACTTTTATTTGTTTATTTTTAAAACAAAAATAGAGAGAGAGAGTCTCGTGTGCGGGAGGGTGCAAGAGTGTGACGCACCGCAACGGCTCGATTGAGGAGCATGGTAGAGTAGGAGGGGTCACGTGATCTGAAGACGATGGAGGCAGCAGCAAGTGCAGCGGCAGTTTCTCCTGCCACGTCAGATCCTGGGTGGGACCCGTCGATCTTGAAAACGGTGCGTAGCGTGTCCATGTCTTCCGGTCTCTCCCAACAGTTATGGTCGGAGTAAGGGTCACCAACCTGCACGAACACCACGCCGGAACCAATCTTCGCCGTCGCCTTCAGCAGATAATCGGTCCCCCACCTCACTGCTTTCAGTGCGTTCCCTAGCTCCGCCCCCATGCTCTTCTCGAAGTCGATCACGCTCCACGACAGCATCGTCGTCGTGAACGCCATTGGAAACCCAAACTTTATGTTGTCCCCGGCGTCGTAGTACCCTCCGCTCAAGTCCACCTGGGTAAACAGCACAATGTACCTCATTAATAATCATCATCACGACCTCATCAACTGACCTCCAACTATCTGCTACATTGAGAATAAAGAAAACATAAATAATATCTTACTCCGGCGGTTGCACCGTCGTGCATTGCTGAGTCACGGCGCCAGCGAAGGCGCTGATCGGCGGGGAGTTTGCCCGAGCGCTGGCCCTCGAAGAAGAGGATGCTTTTGCGGAGGGCGTCGCGGTAGTCGTGAGCGGCGGAGGAGGGGTGGAGGGAGAGGAAGAGGAGGAGCACGGAGAGGACAGAGAAGAGAGTGTTTGGCGCCATTTTGTTGTTTTGTTTTCCTCTCTGGCAGTGCGAGGTGGTGCTTGTGTTTGTGTGCGTAGAGAAGAGGAAACGGTCGAGGTTGTTATATAAACGAGAAAGCATCCTTGGATTCCAGTGCCTTGCCCAGTGCGCCTTCGCCACGTGGAGAGAGCAGAGTGGTTTGTTTTGGGAGCCCGATGCAAACGGGGCTTGACTAATGAAAACGGGCCTTGACTGGAGCGGGTCGGGCCGGGTAAGAGTTTGGAACGGGGAATAATGCGGACATGTGATGAGCACCGCGAATTGGTGGGGAACACGTGGAGTAGAGGGGGTAGGGGTTGGGGAAAGGGGGGTGTGGGACCCACCGGAAAGTGTGGGTGCACTGTAAGAGAGTACTCCCATCTGTGTTTGATGTAGTAGGCGCAGCTTATGATGGGAGTGGGAGAATGATTGTGAAGCGTCAGATGGTTTGACTGTATGTGTGTGTGTCTGGGGAAGAGAGAAGACTGAGAGGGCATGTGAATTAGTGAATTTATGTCGTCTGGTTGGGATAACCTTTAATATATTCATACCAAAACAGTTTTCGTAGCTCAATATTATCTGTCAGGTTCGAGTTTTCATAATTGCTCCTATCGCGAGTTTAGGTTTTAGTATATAAATAAATTATTAACTCTAGAAAGAAATTAATTTGATGTGTGTTCATGTTAAGGAACAAGCAACATAGGCAAAAGTTTCGGAAACAGTTATATATGATCAGTGGTGTTCTTTATAACGATCTTTCTCACCTACATAACATCTTATGATTTGTAGTTTAAGCCATGTGCATGTTTACCAGACCTATTGGTTTTGAGTATGGGTAAAGGATGCAACCATAATGTCTCCAACATGTGAAGTAGCGGTGTGTTGCTTAACATATTGTCTCTTCTTCACGATTTGGTGATTGTTCGTTCATCTTGTCCAGGATTTTTATTTTTTTTCCAACAACATGTTTTACGTTCACAAAGTCACTAGTAGTAATAATCCTGTGTTTCTCCACCTAGTGATAACAAACCATCCATAATCTTCCAAGTTCATGTTGTAAAAGTGATTTTCTCAATTCAACGATCCAATTGGTAAGGGAGTATTTGAATTTTGAGTTGCGAAGAGGGGAAGAGGGAAAAGAAAGGATATGATGCGAGATGAGAGATAGAGAAAGAAAATAGATGTTTGATATATATATATATATATATATATATATATATATATATATATATATATATATATATATATATATATATATATTGAATTGCGCTGTATTTATGTTTATTTTTTTAATTAATTTAGTCTAGGTTAAACCAATTAGTTTGTAGTTTATTTCATTTTCTATGCCATTTAATTCCGTGAAACGCATTTGAAAGCTTTACCCTATGACGGAAATTTGAGTTTCACATCTGAAAAAGAAAAATTATTTTGAAGTTTTAATAATTTCAAAAATGGTGAATTAAACATGTAAACCGTGTACGTTATTTTAATATATTCGGATTTTTAGAATAACTTTGTATTTTTTTTTTCAAAATCGAACTATAACGGTCCAGGTACCACCAATTGAAAAGTTGCATTAATGTCAGAGCACTTACTCATGTTGTTTGCTTTCAGTCTAATTAAAATGCAATTTAATAGATTTGGATTTTATTCATAACTCATTTTGTTAATCTAAATTTATGAAGTAAATTTTATTTTCATTTATTTTCTAAATTAATTCAAAAAATTTAAATGAATAAAAAATTAATAAACTAGAAATTACAAAAATATCAGTTAAATAAATAATAATAAAAATGTATAAAATATGTGACAATTTTGTAATATATTTCTCGATTATAAGCAAAGAAAAGCTTAAATATTCATTTTGTTAATACCATTCACAGATGATATATTGTAACCATGTTGTTTAACTTTTAGATACTTAATATTTTTATTTATGGACATATTCCAAAGTAAATAATCGGGTGTACTAAATACAATTATTTAATAATTAAAAAATTTAGAATTTAAAGAATAAAGCAACACAGTAATATGATTTCTTGACATTTTAGTTTCCCACCCGTACCTTGCAGTGTTTAGAATTAGAACTTCCCATCAAAGTTGTTGTTACTAAACGCCTTCTTTAGAACTTGAAGTAGAAATTAAGAAAAATTAGTTTTATTCACATTTTTGTTGGAATTTTTTAATTGAGATAGATAGGAAAAATTAACCGGTCACTAATTATCTTTACTTTGTCACATCTCGGATATGAATTATTAATATAAAAAACTTCACATCACATTTCTGGTTAATATAAAACTTTCCAGCAAAAATAGATTTTCAAAATCAGAGTTAGACACTTTAAAGACACTTTCTTAAGAGAAAGAATGGGTGAAAGCCATTACAGAAACCGTGCATACCAGCAGAGAGTGGCACCAGTAGATGAAGGAAGTGTTGACATTATAAGTTCTATTATTCATCTCATAATTCCATAATCATACGAATTAATTAGATTATGAGCAATTAATGTAGAATTTATAAGCAAAAATATGTCAAAAAGGCTTATTCAGAATACTTCTTAAGCAGAGTTGAAGATAAGAGTTTGTGGTGATGTATGAAAGCTTATTGTGGAAGAAGCAGTGCTGAAACATGACCAATTTCAGAAAACTTTCCTGAGCTAATGATGGAAGCTCATGTGAAATCATACCAAGTCTGGAAAGTTCAAATCTCTGCTACCAAATCATACCAACATAGAATCTATCTTTTTAAGTTACACAGTAATTTTTCTTCGTTATCTTATCTAATTCATTAGTAGTTCCATTCCATTGTATTTAATGCAACTTTAAAAAGCCTGCCAACGCTATAACAGGAACCATGTGACACAAAAATTGTATTATATTTAAATGTTGAAAAGATACAAGTCTATTACATAAACAAATGATCATGCTATTTTTATTAAAAATGATATATTTTACCATGTAAAATAAATAGTATGATTTTAATACAAAATTCATTTGATGTATTAAAATCATGATAGAGTTGATGACTAACACAACTCACCAAGATTACTATTTTAAATGACAATATTAAATACCAAAGCTCTGAACACGAGAAAAAGTACTAGGTTAAGTTTTTCATAAGGCATATATTAAGCTATTGGATTTTACTCTTTGAACATAAAGCTTTATATATATGGGCTTATGGTTTTTATACCACTGAGAAAATTTTGCGGGCCTAATGCAGCTATGAGTAACCCCTTGAGCATACAAGCCAGTTTGTTGAAAGGTTGAAGAATGAACTTCAAGAGTAACATCAGAACCTTGGAAAAATTTAGAAAAAAAATGTTTTTGTCTATAATATGATGATTTTTAGACACAAGTGTAATAAACAAATCCATTTTCTTACCTTTTTTTTGTGTGTGAATATATTATAAACAGCGTATTACTCCAATCCAACCACATATTTAATCAGACACACTGTTAAGTTGTTCTTTTGTCAGGGATTGGGGAAACATACACAAAATGTCACATACACACATAATTAAGGCTCAGACAATTTAACCTGATTATTTTTGGTTTAAGGTCAACGTAACTTCTGCATGAGATGTGTGAAAGTGTCTATATTATCGGATTGAAATCCCAATTTTACAAAGGAAAAGGTTAAACATATGGAACCGTTGGTGGGATTTCCTCATTTTCCCCAAATGCATCAATGAATTCTGTGTTTGCCTAGTGGCTATCATAGCAGCGTCTCATTCTAAGATAAGGTTTTGCTCCTGATATTTGATGTCTTTTCACGATATCTATCTTATTTTCCAACGGAAACCAAAGAAAAAACAACAGTATTTGTTTTTCGTTTGTGATGTGATTTTTACAGATATCACATCTTGACACATAAGGCTGCGCTTATCTGCTGCATGGTTTTGCTACCTCAAATCTGATTTCATTGCTGAGCACATATAAAAATGGTCCATTGTTTCTGGTTTTTTTGTTGGTCCAATGAAAATAATAACTGAATTTAAGGTAGACCCCGCAGGAATTCACACTCACACAACAGAACCAAAGATAATAAAGAATGAAACTTTGTAGTTATCCTTGACTCACGGAGTTTTGTTATTGGGCTTGGGACAAGGATGTTATGTTGGTATGATGTGGATAAATCATCCGAAAGCTTTAGAAATCCACACAAAAAGGTTTCTCACCTTGTCTCCCCCTTTACAGTTCCCGACCAAGGGTGTTCAGTTACCATCTTATCTCAATCTCTTATATTACTTGATTCCCTTCTATCCACCTACAACTGTGTTATGTTATGTATATCTATTTTTCTTCATTTCTCGACAATGACAACAACAATTAACCCCGTAACTCTGAAAGCTTAGTTTCTTACGAGATATACATCTTTCATTATCCGAAAGTTATGTAAGATATTTTATAAATTTTTGTTTGTATTTTAATGCAACTAAATATATAAAGTTTTTTTTTCTTCTTATTTTATGGCTAATGTTATACCACGTCGATTTGCTTCAATGATATTTTTTTTAAATAAGAATAAAGAAGTTACCAATGGAACATTATACAAATCTTAAATAATACGTTCCAATAAATGTACAAACTAGCATGCTATAGTGATAAAAGCTTTCCTGCGTACTACTCTACTCTCTTCACTTTACTTTTACTTTGTGGTCGAAAAGAAGAGTCAGTTATGCCGTTGAGCCCGTTATTTGGTGAGTTCTTTGTCAAATGGATTCTTCTAGAGACAACAGTTTCAAATCAAAATTATGAGGTTGTTTTTTTCCTGGTCCTCACTGTTTGTTATTTGACCCGTAGAAAGTCAGAGTTGAAAATAAAGGTATAAAATGTTATCACAGCTAAGGAGCATCACAATATGCTGTTACTTGTAGCTTTTTCAAAACGTTATGATGTTGAATTAATTTGTCCTTCAACTCTGTACTTAAGTTTGGAGCAAATAGTTGCTTGAATGGTGGTGGGTATAATAATTACATATAGTTTATAAATTCTCACTTTTTCTTTTTATGTTCCTTTTTTACTCTCCCTAGACAAGCTTTTTGTTTCAAGACACAAGATAAGGATGGTTAAAAATACAAATGGTTTAGGTTTAGTGCAGTCCCTTGGATTGTGGGGAAGGTTAAATCCCACAACAACAATGATTGTCTCTGTCCTTGAATGGTGTGTGTGGAAGGGAAGGGTAGCCACTATTTTCTTAAAAAAAGTAGGAACAAAAGTTTCACGCATGAGACATAGTGGCCACAATGTGAGGAACATTCACACACCAATAGCACCCTCAATTTCCTAACTAACAACCCAAACTCTCAACCGACCTAAACAAAAAGTGCAAGCCCAAGTCTTTCCTGCTTTATTAGGTTGTAGCCAATTAACACTATTCTAGTGGATGCCATCGCACAATAATCTTCTCCTGTATAATTCCTTTTTTTTTAAGAAAAAAACTACATAATCAATATATTTAGTTTCTTTAGGTATTAATGTTATATTATTGAAAGAGTTTCCGTAACTAAACTAACTCGTTAATTGGAAGAATAGAAGATAAATTATGACTTAACTAAGTGGGATATTAGTTTAGAAAAAAATATGTAATTTCTTTAAGAGAGACCTTCGTATTTATAGGTAAAAAAAATGTCGTTCACATCTCGAATTTCCATTTCCCTCTTAAAACTCAAGTGTGGATGGATTCTTGTTACAACTGACACATAATTAGCTAGTGGATATAAAAATAACGATTTACACACTTAAAGTTCGCTAGAACAAATGATCAAAACGACGTCGTCCCATATCCTTTTTCAAGGTCAGTCCACGATTAGTCCATATCTTTTTTCAAAGTCGGTCCATATCCTTTATTGAGATTGGTTAAAGGTCAGTCCATATCCTTCCTTGAGGTCGGTCTTCTACCTACCTTGGATCGACCCAAATCTTAAAAGATCACCTTGACCCGTGACAGATCTTTATGGGGTCAGACTCTGATTATATTAAGATCGATCATTTTCTTGACGATACGTTTTCATAAATAATAACGTCATTAATCGAAATATACTTATGCTAAGAATTAAATTTTGTCGGAAAAAATTAAAATTGATGTTTTGAGATCTTTAGAAGAAGGAGAATGCATGTTTAGTAAGATAAAATGATAAAAGGTTGTGATTTGGTCACGGACTGAAAATGACGGTTGATTTGTAAGATTCTGCACTAGCCGCAAAACTTGAGTGCCCACTGCGCATGATATGCTTGAGAAACCAAATTTGGTGTCATCTTCTTTGTCTTCTTTGCTCTTGTGAACTCAAAATTTTCCATTTAGTGCATATTTTTATTAGCAAAAGTAATTTATAATCCAAGTTAAGAAGTATGGTCATTTAATATAGTTATTTGATTTTATTAAATGGGAATGGTTTTCGTGGCTTCCTTCCACTAAGTTTCACCTAAAACATTATTTAATTAGATCATGTAAGAAGTGTCCCCACGCCAACCAATGCCCATCTTCCTCTCCTATTATTACTTACACATGCCTTCCATTATTTTGCCTCTTCCCTCTTCTCACCCGATCATCAAATTTATGAACAAGATTACACTTCCACTTTTTATCTTTTATTTTTCTAATAATGTATATTTGTTTTATATGTTACTTATATCGAAAAGTATTTATTTATACAGTGTCTTGAAAATTATTACAGCGATTATGAATGTGAAAGAAAAATTTGGTCCTTGTCGCGTAAATTTAGATATCCTTGAAAGCCGGAAAAAACCCCCTAACAGAACTACTTTGCAACCAAATCTCTTTTCACAAGAAACAAACAGAAAACAATAATTATAAGTCAAATGATTTCAACTTTGTTTCTTAATCAGTGGTTTTTCGGTAATTCGTACCCAAAAAAATTCATTTGAGTAACTTGTTTCTTCCTCATACTTTCCCAAGCATCGCAACTTACAGTGAGTACAAAAGTGGTAAAAATTCCTGTGACGTCCCATTCTGATTGCCATCCACAACCTGGAAAATTACGTCAATTTTATCAAATAGATAGAAGCTATATATTATAGCTTCTTCGTGAATAACGTAAAAGCAAACGTGCTGGAAATCATTACTAGCTCAAATGCTACTTTTCTTTTTCATTCAATTCACATTTCAATGCATCCAAATTAAACGAAAAAAAAAAGATAACGAAAAAAATAAAGCAATTTTTTACTTATTAATTTTTATTCATATAATATATTAATGTATTTGTTTGTAGTAAAATATGTTAAAAAATTACATTTTTTAAGTATTCTGAGTTATAACTCAATAACTAGTTTTTTTTTTTTTTTTTTTTGATAAAAT
>Ga0214545_1011063_pt1 | contig 12668 bp, 5 predicted proteins | sample CNSS4metaG_FD_160064 | JGI IMG/M metagenome (GOLD analysis project Ga0214545, IMG submission 160064) | Root nodule microbial communities from cowpea collected in UCLA plant growth center, Los Angeles, California, USA - CNSS4 | ecosystem: Host-associated > Plants > Roots > Nodule | place: USA... | reverse complement strand
ATTGGGACTAAATTGAGACAAAAAATAAAATAGAGGGACCAAATTGAGAATGAGAAAATGACACCTCCCAAATAGTGACACGTGGCACTGTCACTGCCACGTGGCACGATGTCCACTTGACACGTGGTAAAATTTTAATTTTTTTAAAAATTTTAAAAAAATTCAAAAAAAATAAAAAAATAAAAAAAAATAAAAAAATTCAAAAAATTCGGAAGCTGACACGTGGCACCCCATTTAACACCGTTACTCCACCACTAACGGAAAGCACTTGATTAGGTCAAATTTCCCAAAATAGGGACCAGATTGAGATAAAAATTAATTGAGGGACCAAATTCAAATTTTGCTACGAAAATAGGGACTAAAAGTATAATTTAATCTAAAATTATTTAACAAACATGAGAGAGAATTAGTAGAGATAATTAGTAGATGTACTCCATTTAATAATAAATATTCAGGTCTTCATAAACATACATGCCAACATACCAAAATACATTAATGTTGACATACAAAATATTCGACATGTTCAGGATTCTTGTAGAGGAACCACCTGCCAAATATAGTGCTAAATAGTCTATTTGACCAACTTTGACTAAGCCTTGCCCAGAGTTGACTGGTTGACCAGTTATGACTCTTTGACTGCCCAATAAGAAGCAGACATGTGGCAGTGTGCTTTCTCTCTCCAGAATTATGGTTTCCCTATGTGTTTCTTTCATGGTTGATGATTATTGCGATGGTGGCAGATCGGACTGCCGTAGGTGGTTGGCGATGGCTCCGAATACACTTTCGATGAGGCTCTCGGTACACCGCGTAATGGTGGTTCAATCTGGTTAGAACTGGTGCAGGTTTGCGTAGGCCGAGACTTGCGTACAGATGCGTGATCTTGCTTCGCCTCCTCGCACTCGTGCCAACAATGGGAGCGTGAGGAGAAAATGGAGGTGACGGTGGCGTTGGTGTGATGGTGTCAAGCATTTAGCTCCAAAAATATTCCTTTTCAGAATTAGATAGCCAATTGTAGAAGGGGGTGTAAGAATGAAAATTGAGGTGCATTTAGCTCCTGAATTAATTATCTCCAAAATTTCTTATTTTTGGACTTATTTTATGACTTGAAATATTCCTAACTCACACTCTTAAGGACCTAAATTAAATTACAGTTGCATTATTAAACTCAAGAATATCCAATAATATAGCATGCAACTAAATACAATTCTTAAGAGCAAAAGTGATATAAATCCCCAAAATTTAAACACTTAATGAGAGCAAAGGTTCGACCCATCATACCCTCCAAGCGATCTGGAAGCGGGCAGCGCCTGGTTGTACGTGTCCCCCTCCAAGCGATTTTACTGCAACAGTATTGGTGTTCTTACTCTTGACGTGCGTGATCTACAAAGCTTTAGTGATGCCTTAAAGGTCAGCTTGCTGGTGTTTTTTGAGTTGTGGCTCGGAACGTATCCCTTGAGTTGAGCTCGGGATAGGGGTTAAGCATGTGGCATTCCTCGAGTGTGGCTTGGAATGGCATCCCTCGAGTTGAGCTCGGGATTACGGATGAACACGAGGAACCCTTGAGTTGAGCTCGGGTTGGCGAGTGTTGCCGGTGTGAGTGTGCTGGTTATGGCTAGTACGGATAGGTCCAGATGGATTGCCCTCCTCAGTGATTAGATTATGAGTTTGGTAGTCTTAGGACATTATGAACTATGTTCGTATTTGGGAACTCCACCTGGTGTTACGGTGTATGATCCATAGCATGGTTTTTCCGCACGTGCTCTATCGGTTGTGGCCGATAGGTATGGCAACAAGATATGTTGAGGTAGTCATTAGAAGATGTAGAACACGGTTAACATGGTTGTGGCCAAGTGGTATGAAATCAAAGGATGGGATTCATTTGGTATGATTGTGATATATATATATATATATATATATATATATATATATATATGTGTGTGTGTGTGTGTGTGTGTGTGTGTGTGTGTGTGTGTGTGCTATAAAAATATATGGTTATTTTGTTCGCTCACCCTATCTGCTTGTGTGTGGCGATGATCGTATACGTGGTATACGTGAGTAGATGATGTTGCAGGTGGATCTGGTGAGGCTTAGAGCTGGAGCGGGGCTAGACCTGGGAAGAGTTTTTATCAGATTTTTATTATGTCTTGGAATAAATTGTAAACCGTTTCATTGCTAAACTTTGATCTTGTAATGGAGTTTTATACTTATAATTTGAGGTTGCTTTTAATGATTTAATAAGTTTGAAATTTCCCGCATTTTTGGGAAATGGATTTATAATTAATGGGATTTCATTTTCTTATTTTATTTTATTATTTAAACTCATAATATGAGATAGAGATGCTACATTTGTAACTCGTGAGGATAACTACTTTCTTTCTTCGTTTTTGAACAAACAAAGCCCCAGTCATCCAACTTCCTTTTAAGCAAACTAAAGGAAACATCTCCACCAAATCCAAACGTCCTGACCATATAGATTAACATGCTCCAAAATATCAATTTGTACACCTCTCGATAAGACATACAATAATTTCATTTGCCGCCATCTCTTCATATTCCCATAAATATTTTATATTGAATTTAATTATATTAATTTAACCCAAAAAAATTATGTTTGTGATAGAATTTAAATTATCTATTGTAGGTTCAATCAACAATTAAAAACTTAATGACAATATATATAACATTTAATCCTAATGACGTTAAATTTAAATTTATTGACAATTAATAAACTTATAAACCAATAACATTACAAATATAACCAAAATTAAAAAAAACATAATATATAAAAATAATTAATTCTATGTAATTATATCAAAATTATATTTCCTTAATAAATGTAATAATTACATATACTCAAATTAACAAATCAAGTCTTTAAAATGATTTAATTATAAATAATTAATTTATACACAATAACATTAAATAACAATATATAGTAAAAAAAACATAATAATAATTAATTCAACATAATTATATCAATAATATATTTATTAAATTAATGTAATAAGTACATATACTTAAATTAACAATTAAAATTTTTAAAATCATTTATTTATAAATAATTTATTTATACACAATAATATTAAAATTTATTTTCAAAATAACAAAATTAAAAAAAAAAAAAACACAACATGTGCATATGCATGAGTCTCCTACTAGTTAATCTACTATCTACTCTACTACACGGATAAGGAAACAATGTACATTGGAAATTTCTTAAATTACCCCTTTTTATTTTAGTGACAGCTGTCTATTTATTTGGTTTTCCTGTCATTTTAAATTTTTCTTTTCCTTGAATGCCCCATTATCATTTATTTACTTACGTCCAAAGAACAGATGTCGTTGATGGACGGGATTCATACCCACTGCTGCTAATTTGTTTTTACTTTTAGAATTTTGATTTATAATTTCAATTATATAATTATAATTAATATTATTATTTGTAATATTATTATTATAATATATGAATTATGATTTTAACTATATCAAGTATAATTAATATTACAATTACAAATATTTTTATTTTGTATTATTTTTATAATTATTATTATAATAAGTAATTTAATTATTGTTAATATTATTATCAAAATTATTATTATTATTATAATATTTACGATATTATTATAACGGTTGGTGTAGGAAATGGGCTTGCAGTTAAAGTAAATCAATAATTGTTCTGTGAATATACGGGATTTGAGTAAAGTCGACGATTAAAAGAATTTTGATCTGCTTAAGGAAGATACTAACAGAGATGAAATTATATATCAATATCAAAATGGATAACTCCATGGAGCATGATTTTTAATCTCATTATTGATGTTTGTGAAATATATAATAGTGAGGGGTTGTGGGTGTATAGTAATGATATTTCTTTCTTCAATAATGTTAGTTTTGTCGTTGTTATTCTTAAAATGGAGGATTATTTACATTGAGCTTGGATTTAAATAAATATTTTAATGCTAATAGAGTTTCATAGATAATTTATATATTATAACATTATTATAGATTAATAAATAGAATATTTTATTTTAGATTTTTATAAATAAATAATTAATTAAATTTATGTATGGTGTAATTTTATATATAAATAGTTAATTTATTTAAGGAATCTTTAAATTATTTTATGTTTTCACAAATTATTTAATTAATTTTTTAATAATATATTCAACATATAAAATACTTGATCGAGACATTGCTTTTTCCATTTTGTTTAGTTTAAGTACTATTTTTCATGTCTTAATATTAGTAAAATTAATAAATCATTTATAAGTTGTTTTGTAATTTAAAAATAATGTAAAATAAAATTATATATTTTTAAATTTTATTATAAATTTTATTTGCGATAAGTTAGCTATAAATTTATGGATTAGCGAGAGAAAAGTTGTGAAAATTAACTATGGATTAGCGAGAGAAACGTTACGACAAATTATCTAAAAATTAACAAGAGAAAAATTGTGACAAATTAGCTACGGATTAACAAGGGATAATTTACGACAGATGAGCTATGGATTAGCGAGAGAAAAGTTGCGATAGATTAGCTACAAATTAGCGAGAGGCAAATTGCGACAAATTACCTACGAATTAGTTATAAATTCTAAAACTTTCACACTTCTTTTTAGCGAGGGATTAAAGACGAATTAGCTACAAAATAGCGAGGAATTTTATCCCTCTTTAATTAGCTACCTGGATTTAGCTACAGAAGATTCCCTAACAATTTCATAGTTAATCTATAGCAAAAGTTGTTAGTGAGAGATTAGCTACGAATTAGCTGTGAATTTTTTCGTAGCTAATATGCAATTTTTTGTAGTATATTTCTTCTTACACTATATTTAGTTATTTTATGAAATAATTTTCTCCATATAAGCCTTAGTTTTTCTTAAAAAGCAAACACAGAAAGAAAGTAATCAAGAGTTCCTCCTAAGGACGGTAAAAATACTCGCGTATTTGGGGATAAAATCCACGACGGGTAGGGATGACAAATAAACTTGTCCTAGTGGATATTGTCCAACCCTTCCCGTTTTGACGAGGAATCTCTGCATTAACTGGGTATAGGTATCAGCATGGGGAATTCCCGACTTTTTAAACTGGATATGAGGATGGGTATGTTGACAAAAGCAGAAGACTAGTTAATGTTGAAGCAAAATTTTGATGATGACAAAGAAACTCAAAAGTCATCTGGAAGATAATCTAAAGCCAAGTGTTCTATGTTTAAAGTTATCTTTTAATTGTCTTAATCTGTTATGAATAGCTTATAATCAATAGCAAAATATTTCTCTGATTCTCTTATTTTTGTAAAAATCACTATGATAATCGATTATCTTAAGCTAAGCTGATTTTTCAGAAACCTACTAGAATAATCAATTATCTGCTCAAACTTTTCTTTTAGAAAACTCACTAAAATAATCGATTATCATAAGTGATAGTGGATTATCCCTAGCAATTTAAACATGACCGTTCAATTTTTTACCTAATTTTTGAAACCTATATTTAAGGAACTACAGTGCTACTTCGAAATTTACCTTTTTGAGAGGTAGAGTCTTAGTGTTGTGTTTGCAAAGAAGTTCTCTGAGAGTTCTTAAAAGTGTTTTGAAAAGTCTAGTGTGGGTAGAGCGATAACTTTTCCTAAGAGGGTTTCTAGGAGATTGAGTGTTGTTGTTGTTGCTAGGAAAGCTAGGTCAAGGTTTTCTGTGTGATTCAGAGAAAGTTACTTTCATCTCTTATCTTCAAGATAGGTGTTTTCTTTTCCCTACTATCTTGATTATTTGATTGTAATATGTTATTATTATTGATTGAGTTAATCTCTTTGTTTAAAGAGATTAACAACTAGACGTATGATCTTTTGATCTGAACCAGTATAAATACTTGTGTTAAATCTTCTTTCCTATCTCTTTATTGTATCTACGATTGCATTTAAAATAACTAATATTAAATTAAACGGTAAAATTTCAGAGAAAATTTTAAAGTATTAATTTTAATATTAAAACCAATTCACTCCCCTCTTGAGTTTTATTCAAACGTTAATCATTTCGCTGCATGATTTCTGCAGAGTATAGGGATGTACATATTTGTCTCGTCCCCGTCCTCATACTTGCCAAAATATCCTTCCCCGTTTAAATTATTAGTCTATTAAATAAATATATATATATATATATATATATATATATATATTAGTAAACACTTTCTATTTTTTATTTATTCTAATTTGGTTTGACATAAAATTCATTCGCATCTCCAATATATTTTTCATCTTATCTATGTTAATTAAATATTTTTTATGTTTTACATTGAATATTTCTATTTTTTATTTATTTCTTGTATATTTTCCTTTCAATGAGAATGTTTAACACTCTATATTTAAGTGTTAAATAACATAAAACTTTAATTTACTAGGTAATATAAAAAAATTAATCTTCCTTACTCTATTATTATCAATTTTTGTTTCATTTGAAGAACTATTTTGTTTCGCTAAAACAATTTTCGTTATGTCTCAGCCATTGATTATGTTGATATTTGCAAAATTTTCTTAGATCTCTAAAGTATTTTTCATTTTATCATACCCTTAATTATATATTTATTTTCCTTTGTGCGATTTCATTCAATGGTTTCTCAAGTTGTTTTTATGACACACATTCGATAATTTTTTAATATTTTTATAATGTAAAATAATATTTTGATATATTTTATTAATTTTTTTTAACTCATTACCATACTGTAATTTTGTTACTATAATTGTATAAATCAATTTTATTTACTATAATATAAAATTTTAATGTAATTGCCATGAATTTCTTTTTATCACCATCCAACATATATTATAGTTCAAAAGATATAATATATATGCTAAAATTTTATTATTATTATTTTAATATTTATTATTTGCATTATTTTGATATAGTGATGTATTATAACTTTTAGTAATTTATAAACAATAGATTCATTAGAATTTAAAAAATTGAAGGAAACAGACATTTAAAATATAAGTTAATTTGAATATTTGTTTTTCTTTTATATTTAAAAAAAAAATTATCAACACTACTAAAAAAAACTCATATTTCCTACCAATTTTGTTTTGAAATTTTTTTTGTAGGAAATATGTATAAATTTTGTTATGAAAAATATTTGCAGGAAATTGCTGTCAATATTTTTGTAAAATATTTTGTATAAAACATTTTTCACAACAAATTTTATAGAAAATATTTACGAATTTTATAAGTCTGTAGGAAATAATTACCTACGAAAGAATTATTTGCCAATTAAGATTCTTAGAAAAAATAACAGGAAAAAGTCTTTTCTTACACATTTTTTTAACAAATTTACAAGAAAAATCCCATGTAATATGAGAATTTTTAGTAGTGAAACTAGAATTTATCAAGGTTTGCAAATTTAACATATGTTTTGGTTCTCATGAAATTTTATTTGGTATTCTAATTTAAAATCTATACAATTATATAATTTCTTTATAAATATTTTTTATATTGAAGAAACAAACATCCTCTTAATATTGAATATTTGATAATATTATATTTCCTTTGTTGTAATTTTTTATTATTTTATAAAACTTAATTAATTAATATTGAAATAATAAGAAAGCGGATACGGGTATGGTACGAATATATACCTGTTACTTGGTGAGAATGGGTATGAGACAAAATTTTGATACCCGTTGGATTTGGGTATGGGGATGAGGATGAATTTTTTCGATGGGTATGAGTATGTGATAGTGAAACCGTTCCAATCCCACCCACTTGCCATCCCTAGTAGCGGATAGTTAGTACTTGCAGGTAGCGAGTATTTTAATACCCGCTTATAAACGGGTCTGATGTACCTATACCCACGAGTACCCATTACATGTACAAAATTAAAATTAAATTTTTATTTTTATTTTATTAAATTAAATTTTTATTTTATTAGCTTAAATTAAATTAATATTTAATTTATATCATTTTATATTTTATTTTAAATTTTATTTAAAAAACTTATATATATATATATATATATATTTTTTAAATATTCGCGGGCATTCACAATTACCCGTGGGTTTTAAAAAAATTCATAGATATTTTTTAAGTGAGTACCCATCAGATAAACGAAAGACTAACGAGTGAATTTGTTTTTGCAGACTAGGTTATGGATAAACACTATCCATATTTTATCCGACCCGTAATCGTCCCTAATTCTTCCATGTGATTAATCATTTTATCTGAATTAGTAAACTTCTAGAACTATATTAGGTCACATTTAATACAAATTGCCGATAAAAAAAATGAATACAAATAAGTTAGAAGAGTATACGATTAGGAAAAAAATATCTACAAATTATTATTTTGAATTAAATATAGTATCTTGCTCTTCTACCTGAATTTATGTAATATTGAAGTTGTCGGTTCTTAGAGAGAATTAAATGTTATGAAAGGAATAGTTGATATAAACATAAATATTGAACAAGATGGAAACACGAGGAGTATTTACATGATTGACGTATATTGTTATCATAATATCAAATCAAATATAAATATTTGAATAAGAATTTATATAATGACTTATAATTTTTCACTTTACCTGCATATAAAAGCAGCTCAATGGTTCGCAATTGTATAAATAATATCAAAGAGATCGACATTAATTTTAACCACAAATGCCTGTTTGAGGATATATACAATGTGCAAAAAACAAAGTTTAGAAGTCACTAAATCTTGAAATGTCCTTGCATATAAAAAACATTAGGAAAAAAAGAAACTACTAAGAATTTAACTGAGTTCAAAATCTTACATTATTTAGAGAAGAGGTTTGACATGTTTATCAAAAATAAATAATTCTCTTTTACTTGTTTGACTTTTTATTTGTACGAAGCATTTCAATAATTTTAAGAAATTAAAATAATTGTATTTGAAATTTTTTAATCGAATTTCCTTTATTTTTTTAAATAATCTAATTGAATAAACTAAATGCAATATCTTACATTACATTTCAATTTTTCGTTTGGATAAAATAATTGAATTTCTCTTATGACATAAAATTTCACTTTAATAATGTTTATTTTAATATATAAAATTTGGAAATTAAATTTAAAAAATATAACTGTCAATTTAAAATATTTAAATTTGGTCAAATTTCGATCGAGCCGACTCGATTGAATTCAGCCAAATTTTGGTCGGCATAAACTTAATCAAATTTGGCCAAATTTAAGTCGGGGTCGGCTTGACCAAATGCAGCCAAGATCAATTTGGCCAAATTTGGTTGAATTTCAGTCGAATCCAACTCGATCGAATTTGGCCAAATTTCGCTACGCCAACTCCGTCGCATTCAATCAATTTTGACTAGGGATGACTCAGTCAAATTTCAATGAAGTCGACTCGGCTAAATTTCGGTAAAGGTCGACTCGACCAAATTTTAGGCAAGGTCGACTTGACCGATTTCGGCCAAATTTTGGCCATAGCCAACTCGGTCACATTCTGTCAAATTTCGATCGTTGTTGACTCAACCAAATTTTTCCAAATTTTGGTCAAGGTTAACTTGATCAAATTTGGACGAATATAAGACGAGGTCATCTTGCCGAATTTATCTCAAGGTCGATTAGGTCATACTTGGAGAAATTTTTTGTCGAAACAGATTCAGTCAAATTCGGCCAAGGTTGACTCCACCTAATTCAACCACATTTCGGCCAGGATCAACTCGATCAAATTTGGCCAAATTTTGGACATGTCTGACTTGGCGGAATTCGGTCAAATTTTGGCTAGATTCAAGTTCGGTTGCATTTGACCAAGTTTTTGTTAGGGATGACTTTGTTGAATTCGGTCCAATTTCGGATAAGACTGACTCACCCTTATTCGGCTGAATTTCTGTTTGATCAACTCGGTCAAATTTGACTAAATTCAACCGAGTTAGTGTTGGTCGAATTTCTACCTAGACTACTCCAACCGAATTAGGTCAAGTTGGCCTCAAAGAAATTTTGGCAATACTCGGCAAAAACGATCCCAGCTGAATTCAGCCGAGTTAGTACCGGCCAAATTTCGAATGAGTCAACTCTGACCAAATTTGGTCAAGTTGGCCGAATTCGGTCGAGTTGGCGCTAGTACAATATTTGGCCGAACTCAGTCAAATTTGATTGAGTCGATCCCAACCGAAATTTGACCGAATTCGATCCAGTTAGTCTAGACCGAATTCGATCCCGATAGTCTAGACCGAATTGCAACCAAGTTCACACCAACCGAAATTTGATCAAATTCGACTGAGTTAGTCTTGTCTATTGTCGACCAAGTTGACCCGTTCTTTTTTATCTTGAACAATAAGAAATTTCACAAATTATGGAATTTCAATTCTCTTCCTGTTTGAATGAATTTCAAATTCTACTATTTTAGTTATTTGAAATGCCTTATTAAAAATTTTCAATTTCAATTTCCTTTTAATTTCCTCATAAACAAGTCATTTTACTTTTAAAAAAAATCAAAGTTAGAATAAACATTTCTTGAAGAACCCTTATTTCATTTTCTTGATTATTATTCTTATCTTTATCTTTACGGTGTGACATTTCAATATATACATACTTGTGTGAAGATTTAATTTTTTTTTATATAGTATGCGATCATTATAATATATATATATATATATATATATATATATATATATATATATATATATATATATTTTTTTTTATTCTAAACTCATGGAACAAAGTTTTTTTATTCAACACATGATTTGACTGTGTTTTTGTTTGGTAGTATCTCTTCCAAAACTTCAAATAATTTAATGAAAATTACTCCATTGATATTCTGTATAAAATTCGCAACTTAAAATAAATGATAACCTTGTGAAACCTGTGCATCCAAGTTACAAAAGGTGTCTTTGAATCAATCTACAATCTACCATATATGAGAGCATGTGCTTTTTCGAAAACTCTTTTTAACTCATCGAGAAAAAACATTTTCCTATTTGATATTTATGCTGATAACAATGAAAGATTTAATTTTTTTTTGAAGTAAAAGTAAATTATTTGGATGAAAAACAGTCGAATCATTTCAATATCTAATTTGAGCCCATTCGACTCGAATATAAGTCTAAACTAACTTGATCTTTGATTAAAATTCAAGAGTTGGTTAAACCAGAACTAATGTTTGATCTAACTGAACCTAAGTCAAAAATTTAGAATTTTGACATGAGTCACCGATCGAGGTTTCTGAAGGTATAATTTTTTAAGATAAAAAATATTATTATATTATATGTATTTGTTGTATTTTTCCATTCACACCATTAATGCTATGGTAATGAAATCTTTCTCTTTCATTGTTATCAGATCGATTTTGTTTTTAAATCCCAAAAGTGTTCAACTTCCTCATAGTACTTTTCAGACCCGCTACTTGAATTTATCTAATTTATTTTTCAAATACCGTATTGAAAGGCATCTTATATCATGAATGTCACTCTTGTTTTAAAAATGGTCACATTTTCTTTTCCGTAAAAAAAGAAAGCATTTTCTACCAATACACATTAAAAAAAAGTTTCATTCATCTTTTTTCTCAAAACTTCAGTAACCTTTCGGCTACATATGCCAAATAAACCTATTTCGGGAGTATTATTTGAACCTGTTTCCATTTTTACGAAAAATCTCCGTATTGATTAGGTATGGAAAATCTTATACTTTTTCAATTGGATATGAGCATAGGTATGAAGATGTACATATCCCACCATAGTACCCGTCCCTGCAATATCTTCGTTCCCGTTTAATTATTTGGTTTGTCATGAAACTTATTCGCATCTCTAATATATTTTTTCATCTTATCATAACTTTTATGTAATTATGTTAAAATGATGTATGTCAATTAAAAAAAATTTATATCTCACATTTGAATATTTATATTATTTTTTTATATTTATATTTATTGTATATTTTACTCTCTCAATTTAAGTATTTAATAGCATAAACCTTTCATTTACTAGGTATCATAAAAAAAAAAATCTTTACTTGTTATTATTAATGTTTTTTTCATTTGAAGAAATTTTTGTTTCGCTAAAATAATTTTTGTTATTTCTCAACCATTGAATATATATTGATATTTGAAAAGTTTTCTTAGATCTCTAAGATATTTTAGATATTTTTCATCTTATCATACCATTGATTATACATTTATTTTCCTTTAAGCAATTTTTTTCAATAGTCTATCAAATTGTTTATAAGACACACATTTATTAATTTATTAATTTTTTAATATTTTTATTTGTTGTTTATTTTCATCATGTAGAATACTATTTCGATATATTTTATCTAATTATTTTATATTTTTTAACTCATTATCTATCATACTGTAATTTTTTCACTATAATTGTATAAATGACATTTATTTACTACAATATAAAATTTAATGTAATTGTCATGAATATTTTTTTTATCATCATCCAACATATATTAGAGTTCAAAAGATACAATATCTATGTTAAAACTTTATTATTATGTTTATTATTTGTTCTTTGCGTCATTTTGATCAAGTGATGTATTATATCTTTTATTAGTGTATAAAAAAGATATTTAATATAATTTAAAAATTTGAAGTAAACAAACATTTAAAATATATTTTAATTTGAATATTTTTTTCCTTTTATATTTTTTTAAAAATATTTTTAAATTTTATCAACTAGGTTTCATTAATGTTTGCAAATTTAATAAATGTTTTGGT
>Ga0214545_1011062_pt1 | contig 12668 bp, 9 predicted proteins | sample CNSS4metaG_FD_160064 | JGI IMG/M metagenome (GOLD analysis project Ga0214545, IMG submission 160064) | Root nodule microbial communities from cowpea collected in UCLA plant growth center, Los Angeles, California, USA - CNSS4 | ecosystem: Host-associated > Plants > Roots > Nodule | place: USA... | reverse complement strand
TAATTTTTAAAAAAAAAAAAAAAAAACCTTTTCCTTTTTTTTTTACTCACACACTTTTCATGTAATTTTTTTTTTTGCCTTATTCTATCTTAACTATTTTGACACTTCTTAATGATTAGCTTACTAAAAAAAATTATCTAATGCCTAGGAATTTGTTGAGTATATACAATTAAATATAATTGTTTGTGATTTAATCTTATACCGCAATCTCAATGAGTCATATAGTTGAGTATTCCAATATTTCATTGATTTTAATATATTTAATAACAAAATATGAATTAAAATGTTTTACTGCCATTTTACCAAAACTCAACATGAATGAAAAGATTTGAATTAGCAGATTTTGACACTTCTGATAGAGAATCTCTGAGTGCTGCCATGGAGAAGGAAGGATTAAAGAGAGTCACAATAGGAGGCATAGAGAAAGTGGAGAAAGCATGAAAGCTGAGATGATTTTGAATTAACATCACTATGATTTTCACATATAGTGTGTGTGTGGCTAATGAAGAACAGAATGCATTTGGTATTCAATTCTTGCATGCGTTTTGTGCCCTAGCAATAATGTGACGGAGCAGGCCAGCAATGCCCTTTGCTGGCCCTCTAAGCTAAGCCAACCTTATGCTACAATTAATTATTGTCTTCCACTTTGGGACAAAGCAAAGTACAAAACTTTTTTGTGATAAAGTATGAGAAGCCTAATAGTGTCATGCTGAAATACTTGCACATATGCAGATTTTTTTTCCCACTCTCTTGAGATGGGAAGTTATTGCTCTAATTATGCAAGGGTGCCAATTAATGTTCTAATCTTCTTTGTGCTTACTCTGTATTGTATCTGTATGCATTAGAGTAAGACACTTGAGCACAATCATGAAAAAATAAGTACACTTGAGCCACCTCTAGCTAATAAATAAAGCAATAAGATTGTGCTGTTATCAGAACAATTATGACAGTAATGCCACTGCTGCTTCAATCAATGCAATCTTTAAAGGGGTGTCATTGTGAACCATTTATATACGTGTGTAACATATAGCCATGGGCAGTTTGGGAATAGCAAATGATTCAATGTTGGGGTTAGGGTCTGTTGAAAGCAAAATCCACAATTATGTTCCCTCTATTATAATTACTCCAAGGAACAACCATTTGTTCAGAACCTCAACACATTTATAAAAGCCAGAGCACCCACCTACAAGCTTTATCCAAAAGCTATCTCGTTCTCTGGTTTCAAGTGATCTACACAAAACAAAAGAGAAACATGAGTTCTATTGGTTTTTCCTTCCTCTTCCTCCTTTCTCTAGCAATTTTATCTATTGCTAGAGGGCAAGAAAGGGCCCCTCACGGGCTTGCTTATGAGAGTCCCATAGCTTTTCCACCAGCAGCATATGACTTTTTTCATCCCAATGCTCAAAAGCCTCAGAGTAGAGACTCGTGTGCAGCATCCAAATGTTCACCACTGCCTCTAGCAGCTCAAGTGGATGGCACTCAAATATATCAAAACAAAGCTTCAGCAATGCAGAAAGGTGGGAAACAAATCGGAGCTGGGGGTGTAGCTGCCATTATCACTGTTTTTGCTTTTGTTGTGCTTTTAGCTATGGGAATCTACTATGTAAAGGTCACTCGCCAAGCCAACATGAATCGAGCAAGTAGTAGTGCTCAATCTCATGCTTGATGTGCTTTTGTTTAATCACATCACAACCAAGCTTAGAACAAGGCATAAATACTCTTCCACTTTGCCTAAGTTTCCAAAAAATCGTTTCTTTAACCATATGTGTGTATCTTATTTTCTTATTTGTTAGCAATAGTTCCATTTCCAGTGTTCATGATTAACAATGTAACTACGGTTGTCATAGTGACTAATATCAAATATGGATGTTTTCACAGTTATTATAGTCAAGTGTTTCCAATTTCTTACCATCTACTGAAAATAATAACATAGTTCAACGCGAGGCAATATCAGACACAAAATAGCAGGTCTATCACAGAATCTGGACAGAATCAAACACACAGAAAGAGTGCTAAAAACTTATATTCTAAAACTACCTTTAAACACATTCTAATTGGTTGAAATTCACGTGAACCCACGAAGAGTTTGTATTGGAAGGAGTGTTAAAAAATGTGCTCCTATCATCTCTCAACATAAGTTACGAACATGAATCCTGAACTCACTGCAAGCAGACAATCGATGAACTTATTCACAGTTTTGACAGGCTTCTCGTTTGTGATACTAAACCGAAGATTTTATCCTATCTGGTTAATCACATCAACATCAGCTACTACAGTAAAGTATGTAGCAGACAGTCAAGCCCGTAGGAATACAATCTTCTGCAGTCTATAAAAGTTCCTGCTACCAATTTTATATTGACAAAGTTAAATTAAAAAATTACTTTACTAAAAGAAACATACGATAAAATAGATCTTCATGTTTCACTGTTACACTTCATCAACGAAGACATTCCCATAAGTATCTGAATAAAAATTAAAACAACGTTGAAATGACTTATTCTCTGGGAACTATTGATATTCTTATCAATTTCCCAACAAAGGTGGTCAATTTCCATTCAAATTCTAAACTGTTGTTTCATTCATTTAAATAGCTTTCCTCGTAGAACTTGAACATGAAAACTGTCCACACTCCAAAGCCATATAATCACAGCAAAACATTGCTTATCAGTGCGCAAATCATTAAGTGCATTTACAATTTATTGGCAATAGGCAACTAGGGAATGCTAATTCATAAGGACAACGTAAGTAAATTCTCATATTCAGATATTAGTGTGCTGCAAGGAAGAAAAATCAAGTATGTTGATCAAATATTAAAGCAACACCCAAGTATTGCAGAATACATTACATTGGTGTTCAAACATCATCTGGTGTGTCCATGTGCACAACCGTTTAAAAATCTAAAATGTCAAGGTAAAATAAGGCCATGTATGGTATGTTTTGATATCACAATTACAAGAGATATATTAAAATAAATTTGCTCATAACATTTCTACCATCCGCGTGAGCTGAGGGACTTTATCAAAGGTCCAAATGTCTGATCCACTGTTTTGTTCCACTTATGAGCAAATTCAGAACGTGATTTTTTTCCAAATATAGGTTCTCTGACCTGGTAGAGAGTGAAAGCTGAAAGGTTATAATTTAAAAGTACCAAATCATACTCTAAACATATAACTCAAACTTGAGATGTTTAACTCTCAAGGGTGACCATACACGAATGAATGATCGGTATTTCAAATATAGAGCAACTCAGGAAAGTGTAGTTTGAATTAGACGGTAATTCAAAATTCCAAGTATAAGAGATATCTCCATAAGAATAATAAAGCACATGTAAGTGCAAACTATTGTGCAAGTTACTGTAAAAGCGAGTTAGGCTTTTATTAATTTCCTGTATAGTTTAGGATTCGGATGCATATAGATATCTTCATCAAAAAAACAAACTTATCTAAACCTTGTGTCTCATTATATTTATTCTCCGGAAAACTTCACATTATGCACAACGACAAACATGAACATTGTGAACAATTCCATCTCTTCCTTGGAATTATTCCCATGTAACAGTTTAGCCAACAACATAAAAATGTAGCAACGAGGTGGTTTAGGTAACTCAATGCATTCCCGGGGGCAAGTTTCAGCTCCCCGAGTGCACCCCTACATACCATAAAAAAGATTTTACAAAAAAAGGGGTCTGTAGACGCAGAAAAATAAAATGAAGTTTTCAACAAGCAATCTTGAGGTGAAAGTTTCCAAACCCAGTTTTAACAAAAATTAAATGTACAACATTTAGCATACCACAGAATAAAACACAACGAACAAATAGCCCTTCCAAAACACAACGAATTGTGGATTGTTTTGTATATAAGAAAAAGGACAGCCCAAACTTGAATGGCAGTTATAATTTAAAAGTAAAACCAGCGCAGGCCACACCACACCACTCATTCAATCAAGAGTCAATAACAATGTGAATTCATTTGGTGTATCTAGCATCGGTGATTCCATCTACGCAATTAGATAAACTGAATAGACAGGAATAAGGTAAAGAAAGAGGGGAAAAGCGAGTAGTACCTGAGATTGGTTTTGGGAAATAGAGGAGTAGATGTATCTGCGTTGCTCAAACACAACCACCCCCGTCAATACCACTCCCAGTGAAGCTCCCAGAAGCCGTTCCTATTTCAAACCAAAATCCACCATTAAAATTCTCACCTTTAAATTGAAAGAAAACAAAAACCTAAACTGATCATGTTTTGATAGAGGAATTCGTACCTGGGTGAGAATGCTGATCATCCTTTCCTTTTTGTTTGTTCGCTGCAACAGATTTATCGGAACAACACTTCTCTTTCAAATGCCCTGTCTCTCCCGATCTTGCTTCGGGAAAAGCCTCCGCTCCTCACGACGTCGTATTCGCCGCTTACTTCTCCGTGTTTGGGCCTGTTTGTTGCACTGCCCAAACCATTCTAGGCCCAAATAATGCACTCCAACACCATCATTCGAAGGTTCATTTTTTCTGTTTCTATTTCTGCACCCCCATAATTTCTTCTTCTAATCCTGTAATATGAGAAATGGCCTCCATGTCTTAGTCGTAACACATCATAATCAATTCAAAGCAATGTTCTAACATGGTTAATTGACCTTTAAAAGTATACCATTTAAAACTACCCTAATGTATTTTAAATCATGTTTTGAACTTTATATAGCCTTAAATAATATTTAAGGTTAATCCAAAATTATATAGTCCCATTCTTGTTTCAAATTACACAATTTAAAATCATATTTTATATCATGTATCTTATTTCAAATCATATAATCTATGAATCGCACCATCTAAAATATTATTCCAGATTTATGTGATTCTAGTATGAATAAATTATGACAAAACACGCTAGTGAATTTTATATCACGACGAGGGTGAAAGAAAAAAAGTGAAGAGATAGACTCTTTTCAATTTGTTTTCAAATGCGGGATCTTTGTTCAAAATTTTCAGACAAATTTTGATTAAAAAAAAAACAACTTTGTGTCTCTTTCTTTTATATTGGCAAGGGGACTCCATCGGTGTGTCGGTGGATCGTTTTGACACTTAGAGGAATATTGGTGGGTTCCCAACACAATTTTTGGTATAATTTTCTTATGTTTGTTATCAAAAATCTTGTGGATTGGGTAAACCATAATACGATTTAAGATTTTTTATTGTTAATAAATATTGTGAAAGGTAAATTTGCATTAATACTATTTTTTGTATAGTTGACAAAAAGAAGAAGATGGACATCTTTCTGCAATAAAGAGTTTTGATGATGATAATTTATGAAGAAGTATAAAAGACTTAATTATGATGCATGAAAAAATGTTGAAGACTTAACAAAATGATTCAATTCAAGAGATACATTGAAAACTTATGGGTTTAGTTATTAGGGTCTTGTAATATATGTATATTATTTAAAATAGTTAAATTAATATGTCAATAGTAAAAAGGCAAAGCTCAAGCAGTAGAGCACCAAGATAATTTTATTTATTTACAAAACTCACTGGAATAATGATTATTCTTAGTGATAATCGATTATCTTAGTTAAAACTGATTTTTAAGAAAAATCTTTGTGATAATCGATTATCACCTACTGATAATCGATTATCCTGACTAATAATAGATTATCACAGCGAAAATAATGTTTTTAGAAAAGTTTTTGTGATATTCGATTATCACTTCTGATAATGGATTATCTATGGCAGTTATAACTTAACTTTTCATATTCTTAACATAATTTCTAAATAGGATTTTATAAATAAAGTGGTAAACTTTCATTTGAAAAATACAAAAGTTAGAGAAGTTTGTGTCCTTGAGAACTCTCTATGGAAAGACTTTGAAAAACCTAGAGCAATAACTTTCATCAAGTGGGATCTTGAGTGATTGAATGTTGCTGTTGTTGCTAGAAGAAGTCGATTATCCTTTTGTGTGATTCAAATGAAGTGTTCATTACTTGTGTAATTCAAGGAAGGTGTTTCTTCATCGTTTGTGTGATTCAAGAGAGGTGTTCATCCCTTGTGGATTTCAAGGGAGATGTTTTCTAAACCCTAATATTTCTTATCTTAGTAATTGAGTTAATATGTTATTGAGAGATTAACAACGGGACACAAAGATTTTTTATCCAACCAGTATAAATATATTGTACAATTTTATCTTTCATACTCTCTTTATTCTATTGTGATTATTAAAATAAAGGAAAATTTTTTAATTAGTCTTTGATATTAAAAGGAAAAAAATTTTAAAGCACAATTTTTATTAACCAATTCACCATTCCTCTTAGTTTTTGTCCAAATGTTAATCATTTTACTGAATATTTGTAATAATAATTATATAATTTGAAAGATATTTCTTTTATCGAATTTTAAATAGGTTAATTTGTAAGCCACTTACCAATCACCTAATTTGAAAGGTGATTTATGGCTTCCACAATAGCAAATTCAAAAACTAATGTGTTAATTTTAATTTGACTTATCCATAATAGCTATGGTAGATAAAATAACATACGACCTTTATTTTTAGACTTGGGGTTTACTTATTTTAAAATGTAATTTCTTTTAAAGATATTTGATTCAATGTGTATTTAATTTGTCTCACAAAACTACGATACATCAATACATCTTCAATTTTAGAGTAAAATATAAAAAAAAATTAACATGATTGAGAGTCATGGAAGAAAGATGAAATTGATGATATTGTGAAATTTGGATCACTAATTTAAATTATTAAAAAGAATTGCAATGATATTTCCTATATTTTTATGACTTGTAGAGTTTTGGTTTAGACAATTAAACAAGTTGCTATGTTAGATAAGGTACATCCATATCATATGATTTTCTTATCATATGTATATTTTATGATTGATTGTAAAATAAAGATTATATATATATATTATAAATAAAAGTAAACAAAAATAATGTAAAACTTGAAACAAAAGAATCTATTGAAATAAAATATTTATTACGATCTGTCTTATGGCATGATCTCCTTGAATGAAAGAGAGATGGAGAGAGTGATGTCGGTCAAAGGTTGACGACTCAAATAGTGAATTCATTTACTTCACTAACTCCAATTTCTCGCATATTCCACCGGCGTTCCAATCGATATTCATCACATCCACAATGTTAACTCGTAAAACACTTCTCCTTTCGCTTTCTCTCGCCACTCTTCTTCTCTTCTCCTCCCTCTCCCTCTCTCTCTCCGACAAACCTTCTCCAAACGACAACAAAAACAACCAAAACGACAACCACGACGATGAAGATCTCAGCTTCCTCGAGGAGCCTGACGACGTCGCCGCCACTTCGCACCGCGACCACTTCCCAGATCCCGACCACTTCAACGACGATGAAGACGACGACGATGACTTTGGCGACTTCTCCGGCTTCGACTCCTCCACCGAGGAGGCGTTCAAGGAGCCCGCGATCGACGACAAGGACGTCGTCGTTTTGAAGGAGCGCAACTTCACCACAGTCATCGAGAACAACCGCTTCGTCTTGGTCGAGTTCTACGCCCCCTGGTGCGGACACTGCCAGGCCCTCGCGCCCGAGTACGCCGCTGCTGCCACGGAGCTTAAGCCCGACGGCGTTGTTCTGGCCAAGGTCGACGCCACCATCGAGAACGAATTGGCGCACGAGTACGATGTCCAGGGCTTTCCCACTGTCTTCTTCTTCGTCGATGGCGTTCACAAGCCTTACACTGGCCAAAGAACCAAGTAAAACCGCTGCATGTTTTCGATCATGGAATTTTGCTTTCAATTGGCGTGGCATTGTTTTTGAATTTTCAATTGGAATTGACTGTTTGACTTCTTTGTTGCTCTGCAATGCAGAGATGGTATAGTGACTTGGATTAAGAAGAAGATAGGACCTGGTGTGTCCAACATCACCACCTTGGATGAAGCTGAACGCATATTGACCGCCGAAAGTAAAGTTGTTTTGGGCTTCCTCAACTCTTTAGTTGTAAGTTTTCAAACGCAATTTGTTAGTTCAATGTATTTGGAAATTTAAACTAGATGATAATGTAAAATCAAGTGCGTAGATTGTGTTCTCTTACTTTCATCATGCTCATACTAAGGTAAGTTTTTGTGTAAAAGTAAGATACAGTGATAGATTGCTTCATTTCCAAATCAATCATTGTAGATAAAAGGGCCATTTGTCATTGTTGGTTTTCTGGATTAAGATGTGATTGATCTGACCTTTGCTAATTCAATCTATCATACTGTTGATTGTTAGGCTTGATCTTTGGTTAATGCTAATCTTTTTATAATGTGCAGGGTGCTGAGAGTGATGAGCTAGCCGCAGCATCAAAGCTCGAGGATGGTGTCAATTTTTACCAAACTGTGGTACCTGAGGTGGCAAAGCTTTTCCATATTGATGCTAGTGTTAAACGCCCTGCTTTGATCTTGCTCAAAAAAGAGGAGGAGAAACTCAACCATTTTGGTTTGTTCCTTGTTCTTCTCCCTCCCTTCCCTTTGGAAAAAAAAAAGTGATATTCTGTTTTTTCATTTTTTGTCAGAAACTTAGATATATATTTCACTGTCTCTGCAGATGGTAAATTTGTGAAATCTGAAATAGCTGAATTTGTATCCTCCAACAAGCTTCCTTTGGTTACAACTTTTACAAGAGAAAGTGCCCCGACAATATTTGAAAGTCAAATTAAGAAACAGGTAATTGCTTGCGCTATTTAGTTTTATTTTCTATGCAGCAACAATTATACCTTGAAAATGGAATCGTGACTGACTTCTAATCTTGTGTGTTAAAATTTTCATTTTTAGTTGTTGCTGTTTGCGACTTCGAATGATACAGAGAAGTTTCTTCCAGTATTTAAAGAATCTGCAAAACTTTTTAAGGGCAAGGTATATTTCCTCATGTGATATTGCTTGAATAATTCTGTTATTTCACTCTTTCTATGTAGTCTAGACAAATTTTGTATTGCCATTGCTGAGTACTGAATCTTCAGATATCTGAAATTTGACATCTCTTCCTGTTATCATTTAAAAATTGTGAAATAATAAAATTCTTTTTCTTTAATTTTAATTGTAACTCATTCACCCACCCTTCCCCCACAAAGCTTAGTTTCTGCTAAAGACTCAATAATGTATTTTCTACTGTACAATGTTCTGTTGCAGCTGATATTTGTTCTTGTGGAAATGGATAATGAAGAAGTTGGAAAGCCGGTTGCAGATTATTTTGGTATCACTGGGAATGACCCCAAAGTAATAATTTCCCTTCATTTATTAATTTCATCGTGTGGTTTAGTCATGAGATTCTTCACTTGATATGTTGTTTAGAGTCAACATAGGAAGTATATTAAGTAACTGATCAAATTTCCACCATAGGTACTTGGATACACCGGCAATGACGATGGAAGAAAATTTTTGCTTGATGGAGATGTGACTGTTGACAAAATAACGGTATTCTTCTTGCCCTTTTTTACCATGGGAGCTCTATTAATTTCTGTTACTACATTATGGAAAAAGCACAAATGTTTTCTTCTATGTTTTGGTAAGGCTCAGAATAGATTGTGGCTAAAAGGTTGTATTCTTTATTTCTTCTCAGGCGTTTGGAAATGATTTTCTTGAAGACAAGCTAAAACCTTTCCTCAAGTCAGACCCAGTTCCTGAAAGCGTAAGTTATTTTTGTTGTCCATCCATGTTTTATTGGCGAAAATTTCATACCTGACATGTTGACTTGCCTGATGACAGAATGACGGTGATGTGAAAATAGTTGTTGGGAATAACTTTGATGACATTGTCTTGGACGAGTCAAAGGATGTTCTGCTTGAGGTACAATGCTAACCCATTAGTTTCCAAGTATTGTATTTGCTGTGCAACTTGTTCATGTTAGGTTGTCGTATTATTAGATTTATGCTCCCTGGTGTGGCCACTGTCAATCTCTGGAACCAACATACAACAAGCTTGCTAAACATCTTCGCAGCATTGAGTCTATTGTTATAGCCAAGATGGACGGAACAACAAATGAGCATCCCAGGGCCAAGGTAAACCCAAATTTACACCAGATGTTGACAGAATATAGTATAGTTTGTGCTATTACTGTTCTCAATAATTGGCATTGCTCTAACACTTGATGAGTTTTACTGACTAAGTATTTTTCTCCGCTTTGCAGGCTGATGGGTTCCCCACTCTTCTCTTCTACCCAGCAGCAAACAAGAGTTCTGATCCTGTACGTATGAAACAACAGTGCACAGTATTTAGCTTCCTGTATCTTTTTATACTATATCATAAGATGATTTAATATGTATCTGTTTCATGATGTATGCAGATTCCCGTTGATGTGGATCGTACAGTGGTAGCCTTTTACAAGTTCCTCAGGAAACATGCATCAATCCCATTCCAGCTCCAGAAACCAGCCACAGCTTCTAAATCCAGTAGCGATAGTTCTGATGTCAAGGAGAGCCAGAGCACTCACACTGATTCGAAGGATGAATTGTAAGAGTTGAAGGGCAATTCTATTTATGAGAGGTAGGGTTCAGACAGATGATAACGGAGTGAAAAGGTACTTAGCAAAGGAATGATTGGATGCGAAACACCGTCCACTTTCCCTCACCCTGACCAAGACAAATAGCCAAGGAAAGGGTATTGGAGAAACGAGATAACACATGTATTAGATTCTACAACTTTAATGTCTGAGTATTAGAATTTTGGGCGAGACTTTAATCTAAAAGAATTATTCGAAAATTTTATTTTATCTGCTGTCAATTTTATTTCTGTATTAGAATATTGGTTGTGTTGTGCTTAGGTTGAGTTTTGTTTTGATAAAAACTATTAAATAATAAGTAAAAAAAAAAAAAAATTTTCATTGAAAAAATGAGTTTGTCATGCAACTATTTAGTCTATGACCAACCATTCCAAATAAAGTTGTTAGACATTCCCAAACTACCGACAAAAGGACATTCATAAACTCAACTATTAGTCCATCACCAAATACCAACCATTCTAAATTTTGCAGTGACACCTTAGAATGAAGGGTGGTACTGTCTGATTAATGTTGTTTCCATAAGTAGCTGTCTCAGTTAAAAGCTATACTCGTTTTACTTGGTGGAGATAACATGTCAATCCAATATTTAGGATTGTGACATCTTTTATTAATATTAGCATAAACACAGTCCTTTTAAGTTTAAATATGTGTGATATTATATTAGTAGGTGATAATATTGTAATGTTATTAAGTTAATATATAAACTAAAATTATATTTATTAAAAATTTAAAGTGAAATATATCAGAAGATATAAAGAATAACTATTGATAAATAAAAAAGAAGAGAAAAAGAGAAAAAACATAGATAGTCGATTTTATAAAAAAAAATTTAAAAGTAATGGTCATTTTTTAAAAATTTAATAAATTATTATATTTAAAAAATAAATTTGATATTTTGAGATGTGGACACAAAAAAGAGAAATCTCTTTATATATTACTAACGTAACACAGGCGTTATCGCGCCTGTGTATGCATTTTTTAAATATGCGTGATATTATATTAGTAGGTGATAATATTATAATGTTATTAAGTTAATATATATATATATATATATATATATATATATATTAAAATTATATTTATTAAAAATAAAATGAAATATATCAGAACAGATAAAAGAATAATCATTGATAAATAAAGAAGAAAAGAAGAAGGAGAGACATCTGATTTTATAAAAAGTTTGTAAAAGTAACGGTCAGTTTTTGAAAATTTAATAAATTGTTATATTTAAAGGATAAAATCGATATTTTAAAAAGTGGACACAAAAAAGGAATCTCCTTTATATATATTGTTATATATTATAGATGATATAGTGAATAACATAAAACAAAAATAGCACTCGGAGATAAAATGATAGTTGGATCGTACAATTTGGAAGTTAAAAATAACTTTCCAAACCATTTGGAAGTTAAAATAACTTTCGGAACGGAACAATTTGAAAGTTAAAAATAACTTTCGAAATAATTTGAAAGTTATTTGAATTTTGAATTACACGATATGGAAGTCATTTGTATTCTGGATTAACTGGATTACATAATTAAAAAGTTATATTTGACCTTTTGTAAAACTTGAAAGTCTTTTCCTAAACGAAAATGGTTTCTAAATTACATGGTTTAGAAGTATTTTTTGTCTTTAGATTGTAGAATTCACAAAGAAAAAAAGGAAAAAAAAGTTGTGGAGGTGGTGCAGGTAGAAACTGTCCTGAAATTTCAGTTGGTTTGTCCTACTCCAAATATTGATGGCGAAAACGAAAAGAAACATAAAACTAAAGGCTCTTTTACTTTCTATGCTCCTACAATTTCTTTGCACAACTTCTCAAACTTCTGAAATGACCATTTTACCCTATGGAAAAGTGATTTTTGGAAAATATTTTTCAAGCTTTCCAGAATAAATTTTTCAGAACTTCTCATAACATAATTTTTGAAATGAAATTTTTGGAAATAAATTTCCAAAATGTGATTTCCGGAACATAATTTTTAAAATTAATGAAATGAGTTTTGAAATGAAATTTTTGAAAAAAACTTTACAGAACATAAAATATCTTTTGGAATGAGTTTTTATGCACGAAATATGGTTTTGGAAACAACTTTTTGAAATATATGAAGTATATTATGGAAAAAGCTTTTAAAATGAGTATCTTTTTTTTTTTTTTGTATTTTCTTTCT
>Ga0214545_1011060_pt1 | contig 12669 bp, 11 predicted proteins | sample CNSS4metaG_FD_160064 | JGI IMG/M metagenome (GOLD analysis project Ga0214545, IMG submission 160064) | Root nodule microbial communities from cowpea collected in UCLA plant growth center, Los Angeles, California, USA - CNSS4 | ecosystem: Host-associated > Plants > Roots > Nodule | place: USA... | reverse complement strand
AAAAAAAGTGTTGAAAAAAAAAAAAAAAAAATTATCGATGGTAATGAATAAAACATAAATATGATAATTTAAAATTTTTCCATAATGATAATTTCGACGAAGTGAAAAAGAATACATCTTTACCCTTCACTAATTTAACATCATATCTTACAATGTCTAGAGTATAAGGTTAAACAATGTTAAATTTTGGACAAGTTATACCAGTTCAATTAGTCTTTATTGTCCATTCTCAAATAGTATATTTTATTATTTTATCAAAGGTTTCGTAGCACTTTACAAGGATTAATAAGAACAACTTCCACTATTAGAAAAAAAAAACATTATTTGAAAAATATTTTCTTATATTACTCAAATAACTAAAATAACATGTGTAATTAAAAAGTGGTATATATAATTGTAAACACCAAAACATATTTTACATGAACAATAAATATACAATTTCACCTTAAAACACCTTGCTTATCTTTTTCTTTCTTTTTTTAATGCAATATGATGCACATTCCATTGTTTTTCCTGCAATCCCATAACCTTATCACATCTTGTAACCACCTTAATTGAAATCATTACTAAATGAATTCACTTGAAATTGTTTGGCTAGAGTTGATTGTTGTATCCTCTGTAATCATTTCATCTGGATATAAAGCAGGCTTTGGAGGTATTTCTAAGTCTTCAATGTCTCCTTCAAGCATTTTTACTACTTTATTCATTGAGGGACGATCCTTTGGTTTCAATTGTATACACCATAGAGCCACTATGATCATCTTCTTTGCTATTTTCTTTTCCTCTTCTGTCATATCTTCAATATCTACATCTTCCTCTTCTCTAATGTGATCGTAGATCCAAAGGGGAAAGTAAAGTTGACTTGAGTGGTTTGCATAGGGATTTAGATTCTTCCTCTTGCTAGCCATCTCCATCAAAAGCATTCCAAAGCTATAAACATCAGCCTTATGAGATATTCCTCCAATATTATTATAAAATAGTTCTGGAGCCATATAACCAATGGTTCCTCTTGCTGCAGTCATTGTGACAATGCTATTATCTATCGGATATAACTTTGCCAATCCAAAGTCCGAAACCTTTGGGACGAAGTTTTCATCTAGTAAAATGTTATGGGGTTTGATGTCAAAATGTAAAATTTGCATCTCACACCCATGGTGGAGATAAGCAATCCCACGAGCCACTCCAATTGATATACTATATATTTTTTCATGGCTTAAATGTGCACTTCCATCTTTTGGAAAAATAAATTTATCAAGAGATCCATTGGGCATGAACTCATATACAAGAGCACGTTTTGAACCATGAACACAAAATCCAATTAATCGTACCACATTTTGATGACATATTCTTCCAATAGTTGCAACTTCATTGATAAAATCTTGGCCATTTCCTTTTGATTTGCCTAATATTTTGATTGCCACATAAGGTCCGCTGCACAACTTTGCCTTAAAGACGGAGCCAAATCCTCCCTGACCTAACTTTTCTTTGAAACCTCCTGCCATCTTCTTGATTTCCTTATAAGAGTATCTTATAGGTGCCAAGTTATTTTGTTCAAGGTAATTTTCAATATTTTCATATGTTGATGCATGTCTTTTCCTCCATTTACATACAAAAATCACAAATAAAAATGGCAGTCCAAATAAAATTTTGTAAGCCCATGCAATTGAGACAAGAAAGAGAATATCTGAAAAAAAAAAAAAAAAATCTTATACTATAAATTGTAAGATATTTGTTAAAGTAAATTTTCATATTCAATTTACAGTTTACTCATCCATTCCCTTACTAACATCACATAAAAAGAGTAAATTTAATGTTTAGTATAAATAAATATCAAACAAATTTAGTTTTTGAGGTTGCTATTAGTAAATAGATTTATATGTGATGTTAATATATACTATAAGCTAATTCAATGGTGGAAAGAAAGTTGTTTGTGTTTCTGCAAAGCAAATTTTTCTACAGTTGGTGTCCGATTATTCTCCATTCTAGGATTTCTTCCGATTGGTATCCTAAGTATATGAATGAGTTTCCATAGTTGCATAGTTCAATATAATTGCCATTGTTTAAATGTTTAAACTTTCCACCTTAATTCAAATTAGTAAATTAGTTTCATATGATCTATAAATTGGTTAAAATTTTACGTTTCTCAGTTTTTTTCAACCACTTAACCCATTCTTTCTCATTTTCTTCTTATTAAATTAAAGTCCTATGTTAGGCACCACATATTACTTGCATAAATACACCGTTTCCTCTCAATTGTATCAAATCCTCCAATAATGTTCTTTTTCCTTGTATTTCGCTTGACCAATAAAATATAAAATAATCATTCCTATTTGACATCTTTTTCATGTCCTACTACCCTAAAGTGTTTGTCATTTACTAAGGATGTTTTAACTGTGAACATTTTTTGTTCTCTTGAATGATATATATTCCCTGCTTTATTTACTTATGGGCACTAAGCTCACCATATGTCATCGTCACTTTCTAATTTATAACACATTTTCCTGTTCACTTCCTCCAATTTTTGTTTCTCGTATGAAAACAAAATTAATCTTTTCTAAAAGTGCTATCTGCATGCCTTACCTCCTTTTCTCTTTACTCTTCCTCTTAAACTTTTAATGTTGTAACTAAGGATTTTCATGTGATAGTCACTTATATCTTATTTTCCTTTTTCATGTCTTATAACATATGTTCTTCTTTTATTATCTCACTGTTTCGTATCTAAAATTTTTTCCAATATCCTCTCCTCTGCTCCTTTAAAACCCACCCCCAATCCCTTCTCTAAATCATACAATTTATTTTTCCTCAAAATCATTATTTCTTATCTTAAGCAAGCAATTTCACATGTCTTATACCTTGATCAAAAATAGAATTTCTAAGAGAATGAGAGGTATTCCATACTTGTCTTCTTGAAAATGCAAGGGTTTTCTATAGTTGTGGTATCAGTTCAATTGATCTGAATCGTCTATACTCCACCCTTCATACTAAAGCCAACTTCATCCTGTGGTATAACACTTTACTAACTCCTTTTTGTAGCCACTTGTTGTAATTCTAATAAATCTTAGTATTGGTTCCGTAATTGAGGTTCTTATCCACAACCTTCCAAACTCCAGCCAATCAAACTTTGTTGTTGCTTCATCAATCTGGATCAACTTTCCCATCGACACCACTACTTTGCTTAAAACACTCCTCATTCCACACATCTACAACTATTCTCGGACACTTGATCCATGTGATTCGATGACCAAGGATATCCATTGGATTCTATAGTTGTATGGAGTCTATAAGATCCAAGAAATTTAATTAATTAATTAATAAATGTAGGTAGTGAAAGTCCTTATGATAATTAATGTTAGCTTTTATAGCGTGTAATACTATTAGTTCAAGTGGTTGAGAGTACTTAGGCATGTTGAAAGGATTTGGGTTTGAGTCTAGTGTATGTCATTTGTGTGTTATTTTTAATTGTTTATTATTTTAATAATAAACTGCTTGATCATGATAAGTGATATTAAAATCCTAGATTTATAGGAATTATTGTGGAAGATGAATGGGTTGAATGGTTGGACATTGTCTAATTAAGTTGTTATGGGTTTGAACCTTGGATAGCATAATTTATCCTTGACCTGTTTGTGTTTTATTTTTATTTTTTTTTGGGTTCTACCATGTTAGGGAAAACCTAGAAACACTAGTAGCCGTCAGAGAAACCAAAGAGGTATGGAATAATCAGTTAGAGTGCAATGAATTCACTTGTTAATGGTGTAAATTAATATTTTCGTTTTTGGTGAGTAAAGGACAATTATTAGTCTAATAATTGGGAGAGGAATGAGTGTTAGGAAGGGGGAATAGTGGAATTTTGTGTGGATTGTTGGAGAGAGTTCTAGAGGACACTAGAACGTGAGAAAGAAGAGTGTAGAGAAACTTTTATGCAAATGTTAGAGAAAGGCTTGGAGCTAGATCAATGGTGGTGCAAGAAGGACTCTAGGATTTCCAATTGGAGCAAGGAATACAAGGTTAGGGGAGCTGCTCTATTTGTCAGATTAAATTGTATGATTTTACGTGGTATGTTGTATGATTGGGTGACTTTTCTGCACTAAAATTCCACTGATTTTTAGTTTCTGGAAATTTCCAGAAACCGCCTGGCAAGCCTTCAAAGTCGCCAAGCGATGCATGAGCGTGACACCCATTTCTGGGTTGTTTCAGATTAACCGTCGGGCGACACGAGTGCTTCCGCCAGGTGGCACAGATAGTAGTGTGATTTCTGTGATATTTTTTTATGGACTTTATGATATTTTGGGTTTTGCGAAAGTATCCTATGCATGTTGAATGAGTGATCTTGTATAATCGTTGATCATTATTGTGTTTTATGATACTTGAAAGACTGAATAGGTTGCAAATCATGAAGGGTTCATGTTAGAATTTGGGGCTGAAACTATTAATATGAATTTGGGTGTTTTAACCATGATGAAATTACAATTATATGATTGTACTAGGTGAATATGCATGGGAAGAAACCAAATGGTTGTAAATTTATGCATGTAATTGAATGGAATGAGATTTGAGAATTTAGGGTTCTTCACGGGTGCAGGAAAAATCTAGGATTTTCCCAGAACTGTTTGCACCTCTTGGCGGTAATGAGTTGCCGCCAGGCGATGAGTGTGGTGTTTTGTTCACGAAAAATGTTGTTTTTCGTGTTTTCGTGGAGCAGGTATCGTCGGGCGCTAGTTTCATGCTACCAGGCACTACCGATTTTTCTGGTCTACGTAATTTTCGTAAACTGCATTTTCCGGTTCGTTAACCGACCGATTTAGGTGAAATTTTGGAAAATGATTCACAACATGTTGTTATTCACTTTGATCGGTGGAGATTTGAATTGGATGCCTGTAGAGGGAGATATACGTCACTCATGATTGGTTGTTTGAATTCCCTAATAGTATGATTACTAATGGATGATTAAGTGTGCTCAAGTGCTGGTATAGCCTTGATTAGTGAATGTATATATATAAATATATAGATGTGTGATTGATGAGTATGTTTTTGGTAGTGCTTGTTGAGACATGTTGAATATATGAACCTATATATGTTAGCTCGAATGTATGATGTTATAAGTGTGTGAAAAAGACCACTATTGATGATATCACTATGATCGAGTGTTGCATCATCATGACGAGTTTTGGGAAAGTATGGGAACATGATAATCATACTTTAAATGTAATGGAATTGCAAGGGCATGCAGAATAAGTATATAGCTTTGATTGTGTCTTATGTGAGGTATGTGAATTTTAAGCATGCAAAGGGTTGGGAAAATGAGAAGGGGAAAATAAAGTGTGTTGGAATTGATTTAAAAGGTAAGTATATATGAATTATAAAAGAGAGGAATGTGTGCTTATACTTGAAAGATGCATATGTGTTGTGATGTTGTAATTTGGAATATATGAATGTTATGTTGATTTCTGGATGTTTGAGAATTGAATGGTTGAATGTTAGGAAATGAATTAGAGTACCTAAAACCAGTAGTGTCACATTACTGGTGTAGTGCCTAGCGGTGTAGAGTGGATCGCCAGGCGGTAGTAGGAAACAGGGATCTCTTGTGAGTTGTGGCGCCCGACGGTGATATGGAACTGTCAGGCGGTCTGTACTGCCATTTCGCCTAGCGGCGCTTAGGTTGCGCTAGGCGATGGTGTAGTGACAGGGTGCGTTGTGATATGTTTTGCATGGCTTGTTGTGTTGGTCCTGGTCTGGGACATGCTTGATGTTGTCATGAGCGGGTAGGTTCATGATTGGTGATGAACACGTGATGATATGAGTGGGGAGGTTCATATCCTGATACTCTCGTGTGGGGATACGAGCGGGGAGGTTCGTATGTTCTGTGCTTACACTTGAGAGATGTTGCGAGAGGGGAGGTTCGTAGCTGATGGATCACGTGTGTTGGACTACGGTCGGGGAAGTCCGTAGAGTTGGACTACAAGTGAGGAGGTTCGTAGAGTTGGACCACGAGCGAGCAGATTCGTAGAAGCATTGGAATCCCTAAGACTAGCTTGAGTATGTACCTTGTGTAGCGTAATGTGCTTTTATTGTTTTCGTTATCATGTTATGATGTGAAACTTGGATCAGGGGATGTTGTGCCATGAGCGGGTAGGTTCATGGATGGTGGTGAACACGTGATGATATGAGCGGGGAGGTTCATATCCTATCACTCTCGTGTGGGGATACGAGCGATGAGGTTTGTATGTTCCGTGCTTACACTTGAGAAATGTTGCGAGTGGGGAGGTTCGTACCTGATGGATCTCGTGTGTTGGACTATGGTCGGGGAAGTCCGTAGAGTTAGACTACGAGCGGGGAGGTTCGTAGAGTTGGACCACGAGCGGGCAGGTTCGTGGAAGCATTGGAATCCCTAAGACTGGCTTGAGTATGTACCTTGTGTAGCGTAGTGTGCTTTTATTGTTTTCGTTATCATGTTGTGATGTGAGACTTGGATCAAGGGATGTTGTGCCATGAGCGGGTATGTTCATGGATGGTGGTGAACACGTGATGATATGAGCGGGGAGGTTCATATCCTATTACTCTCATGTGGGGATATGAGCAAGGTAGGTTCGTATGTTCCGTGCTCACACTTGAGAGATGCTGCGTGTGGGGAGGTACGTAGCTGGTGGATCACGTGTGGTGGACTACGGGCGGGTAGGTCCGTAGAACAGGACTACGAGCGAGGAGGTTTGTAGAGTAGGACTACGAGCGGGGAGGTTCGTAGAGGCAGGACCACGAGCGGGGAGGTTTGTGTGATTATCATAAACCCTGAATCCGAGGATAACTATTTGTGTGTTGTGAAGGTTGAAAAGCCTTGGGGATTAAGGTCTTGGCCAAGAATTAACTAGAATAAATTAGATGGGTGTATCTTGATTTTTATTAACCTATATGTTAACTGTTTATGAGCTCACTCTATCTGCTTGTGTTTAGTGATGATCGTGTGATGCGATACACGGGAGCAGATGATGTTGCAGTGGTGCTGGTGAAGCATAACATCGGAGAGAGGGTTAGCTGGGAAAAGCTTTTACTGAAGTTTTATCATCATTATTTTTATGAACTTTGTAAACAGTGTTTTACTGATTTGTGAATTTGGATATTGTATTGGAGTTTCATAAATTATGGATTTTTGAATAACTTCTGATTAATAAATGTTTTAAAATTTCCTGTGTTTTTGGGAAGCGAAGTATAATAAATGAGGTTTTCATCATATTTCTTAATTTTATTACTTAAATTAGCAATATTCGACCGGGATGTTACAGAGTCGAGAAAGTAACTTGATCATTATTGTTCCTCTATGATAATGGCATGTAGGCTATCTTCTTCCACTCATTTCATTAGTACCATGCTAGATTTCCCATGGACCTCAACCTTATGGTTTTGGCGTCTTTTAGTAGGATGATCTCATGTGTGTGTTGTGTATTGAATGAATTAAACAATCTTCCCAGCCAACTTTGATTTTGTTGGAATAAACTTAAATGGGTAGTTTTAATGGGTAGTTAGTGTCTCAAGAGTTTATTATGTTGTTAATGGTCGTAAGTGTCGTGTTTTGCAATAACTAGCATATTTGAATGGAGGAAGATGAAAAGTCAAAATTGAGTCTATAAAGTTTAGGTATAGTGTTTAATTTAGTAAATCAAGTGTATGATAAATATTTGAATAGAAAGACTTGTTGTCAACAAATTAGTATCAAAGTTTGAGAGCTTGAGTGTCTCGGTGCTTGACAAGTTTGAGTGAGAAGGTCAACCTTACAAATAGTGTGTCTTTGTCCAAATTGACAAAAGTAGTAAACTATGATAATTGGAGTCTCTAGTTGAAGGCTTTTCTCGGTTCCCAAGACAATTGGGAGGTGTTTGAGGATGGTTTTGCATAACCAAAAAGCATCATTGGCTTTACGAATGCCCAAAACAATGCGTTAAAAGTAGTGCATACGAAGGACAAGGCAGTCTTGTACGTATTGTACCAAGTTGTTGATGAGTCAAACTTTGAGAAGAGATAGCAAGTGCAAAGTCTTCAAAAAAAGAAGCATGAGACTTCAAATACTCAAGGGTGATTTAGAGAGTATTAAAATGAAGGAGACAAAAGGAGTTTTCGAGTACATAACTCGGATTGAAACCATGGTGAACCAACTCAACAAAAATGGAGAGATGTTGCTTGCGAGTTGACTTGTGGAGAAGATTTTGAGGTTGTTGCCCGAAAATTTCGAGAATAGATATATGCAATTGAGGAGTCAAAGGACATGTCAAGGCTACTGGTTGAAGACCTTATTTGTTCTCTTGAGGCGCACAAGCAGTGGAAGAAGAAGAAGAAGAATGTGGAGTCAATCGATCAAATACTCCAAATGAAGGTGTTAATTAAAGATGAGAATTAAAGATGAGAAAAATTATAATACTCAAGGCAAGACGAGATCGAAGAAGTGGAAGAAATGGTCGTGGAGGCAAGTCTTGGAAGATGAAGAAAAGGAGCAATTTGACTAACAAAGAGGACAAGGTTCGTGAAGAGAAGGTCGGTCAAGCAACTCAAATGTTGAGAACTTTAAGTGTGGCAAATATGAACATTATGTAAAAGAATCGAAGAAGTAGAAGAAATGGTCGTGGAGGTAAGTCTTGGTCAAGATGAAGAAAAGGAGCAATTTGACTAACAAAGAGGACAAGGTTGTGAAGAGAAGGTTGGTCAAGCAACTCAAATGTTGAGAACTTTAAATGTGGCAAATATGAACATTATGTAAAAGAATGCTACACAAAAAATGTTATAGAAGGGAACAAACAACCAACTTTCTCATAGAAGATGTTGAAGAGGAAGAGGTGTTATTGATGATGACATGTAGCTCGGGTGCCGAGAAAAGCAACTGAGCAACTCGGTAAGACATCCGAGTAGCTGGGATAACTTAGTGGGATGTCTAATAGACTTGAATAACTCAATGAGGTGTTTGGATAACTCAGACAAATCAATGGGGGCATCTTGACATCTAAACAACCTAGATAACTCAATGGGGCTTCTTGACAATTGGATAATTTGATGTGGTATCCTGAAACGGTGCAAGAAATCACATGTTCGAAGACGAGTTTGTCATCCAAAGGTTATAGATTATAAAAGGTAATTTGCAACAAAGAAATGAAAAGAAGGTTAAAGGCAATGAAATTTTACAAGCAAGTCTAGAGAAAAGAAAACAGGATTTGTATAAGCAACATTTGGAACTCGAATAAGATGTTTCAAGATTACAAAAAGAGTTGCAAATTGAGAAGGGTCTTATGATTGCACTAAAAGTGCAATATGAGAAGTGTAACATATAATGAATGAGGAGATTGGTGTGAAGTGGGCGTAGAAATTGTCCAATCTCTCAAAAGGAGTTCGACCTATGGACATGAATCCGATTAATAACAAGTTAATAACCACCGAGATAGCAAAGAACCCAGTTAATCATGAAAGGAGCAAGCACATTGATGTGTGTTTTCACTTCATTTAATAACAAGTAAAGGAAGGTAAAGAGGATTCAATGCTCGTTATAAGTTAGGATGAAGGATAAAAGGAACACTTAAGTTTACGAGGGAGTTTTGTTGAAAGTAGCTTTAATTGGTAGTTAATGTTTTAGGAGTTTTTGTCTATTTTTTTAGTTGTGGAGTGCAAAGGTCATGACTTTATTCTGTTGTTAATGGTCATTAGTGTGTCATGTTTTGTAATAATTAGTAGACTTGAATGCTTGAAGATGGAAATCCAAATTAAGTCTATAAAAGTCTATAAAGTTCAGGCTATAATGTTAGATTTAATGCAACAAGTGGATGACAATTATTTGTATAGAAAAACTCATCGTTAACAAATTCAATCATAATACCTCCACCTTGTATTTGGATGAAGCATCTCAACAATGCTGAGAAATTGAAATGCATTGTATTTGAATTGCTTGTAATTAAATTCCATTCATTTATTTAATAACTTGTTTGGATAAAAGAACTTAAAATACCTTACATTTAATTTTCTTGTTTGGATAAAACAATTGAATTTCTTATGAGATAAACTTTCATTTTAAGAATATTTATTTTAGGTTTAATTATATTTTGAGTTCATGATAAATTTGGAAACGGGCTCGACGACTCAAATAGGTCAGGCCGACCTGATGACCAAGCCGGGTTGGTCCGACCTGACAACCCAAACGGGTTGGACCGACCGGGAAACCAAGACAGGCTAAGCCAACCCGACAATCCAGACAGGCCTGACCAACATGATTGCTCATACGGGTCGGTCGTGCATGTTAATCTCGTACACCTGACTCGACTTATCTAGGTCGTTGGCCCGGCTTGGCCCCACTAGGTCATTGGGTCCGTCAACCTATCTGGGTCATTGAGCTTGTTCGACACGTCTAGGTCGTCGGGCTTGTTCGACACGTCTAGGTCGTCGGGCTTGTTCGACACCTCTAGGTTGTCCGGCCCACCTGTCCCGTAAGGGTCGTTAGGCCTGCTCGATCTATTTAGGTCATCGGGCACGCCTGATTCGTCTTAGTCGTCGAGCACATCTGACCCGTCTTGGTCGTCGAGCCCGCCCGATACGTTTGGGTTGTTGGGCTTGTTTGGGTTGTTGGACTTCCCTGACCCATTTATGTCCTCGAGCCAGCCTGGTTCGTCTGGGTCTTCGGACATGCTCGATACATCTAGGTCGTCGAACCCGCTCGATCCATGTGGGTCGTCGAGCCTGCCCGACCTATTTTGGTTGTTGAACCTGCTGGACCTGTTTGTGTTGTCAGGCCAACCCGGTCCATCTGGGTTGTCGGGTCTGCTCGTCTAACTCGATGAGCCCACTTGGCCCGTTTGGGTTTTAGCATGTGGTCTTCTTTAATGTGCGGCTTTTTGGCCTTGTGGGCTTTTTTGGTCCTAGCCCACATGGGTCATTGCCAAGTCTTGTGGACTGGACCAAATTAACAACTCTACCAAAGAGTCTTGAGTGTGAGGTTGAGTGAGAAGAATTTCAAATTCTACATATTGTAAGGGTATTTGAATATTTACTAATTTAGCTAAATGAAATACTTCAAAAAAATATTTTTCATTTTAAATGTTTTTTAATTTCTTTATCCAAAAAAACATTTCATACAAAGAAATCAAAATTCTCCAAAGAAATGAATTACTTCATTAAAATACTCTATTCAAATACACCACCAAGGTTTTTGTTATAATATCTAGCCCTGTGGAGTCTCTCGCTTCCTCTTCTCTCTTGTTTCTTTATTTCCATCTTGTGTTTTTGTTAATTTTTTGTTCCCCCTAAAGCTTAAATATAGGGTATCTCTTTAGTTTCGTGTATCGTCACTTTCCCAAGGTCACCTTGAACTTCCCTTTTATAAGAGCTTGCTTACTGAATTGAGGTCATTTTTTTAGTCTTACTACCTTTCTCCCATACCTTATAATGCTTACTTTCATTCTTGTCCCCTATGTAGATACCATTAAGTTCCACAATCACCCGTTTCGAGTTCTTGCATCCTTAAAAACCTAACAAATCCAAATCGTTAACCCTATCAATATTTGTTACATGCAGAGAATATTGTTGGGAAGTCTCACACCATCTCCTCCATGTCTTTGGGTGAAACTATATGTCTCTTGGTCAACTTTATACAATGTCAATTGGTTTTGGTTTTAAGATGAAATCTAAAATGGTATTATTAGAACCTATATAGCCTAGATTGAGAGGCATCAATGAAAGGGGAGAGATGGAATATTTATAAACTTATACCAATTGACCACAGAACATTTATTGATTTTCTTAGCATATTCTATAATCCAAGAGTTATAAAAGTAGACAAGTAAATGATTTTAGTTTTAGAAGAGTTACATGTTCCAACCAACACATTTCACTTTCATAAGTGTAACGATTGTTTGTAACTTAAACACATGGAATGTGTATGTTATCATGAGTTTTCTTTTAAGTTAATGGACTACCTCCTTTATTTAAGGAATTACTCAAATATTTTCCCTAATTTCGAGGAACTATCATGTGTTAATCTAGTTTAGGAGTTAATGAGATAGTAAAATTTGAATAGTTAATTGTACATTAGTGTCACTTGTCTTTCAAATTTGTATTTTCTTCTTCCTGAGTTGAGTTCCATACATGTATAAGGATGTCTCTCCTACTTGTAAAATCAATTTTGAATATTGAATGTAATTCTTCTTGTGAGTTCACCTTTTAAAATCTTAAAAATTCTCTGACTTGGAATTAACTACGTATGAAATGAATCCTAAAAAATTTAGGTATCCATCATAGTATATAACCTGTTTTGTCAGTGGTTTATAATTTACTTCCAAGTTTAAGTATGAAGAAAAAAATAATTTTATTTCTAGTTATTTTTGACAGGGTTATGATAAGGGAAAATTATACAATTTATTTAAAACAAAAAACTCTTTTTTAAACGACAATTTTAATACAAATCGTTGTCGTTTTTGCAATTATAATAAGGTTGTTTTGGCATAACTTGTCGTCATTTTTTCAAGTATATTAAATATGTTTTTTCTTAATTCAATTTATAATGATGGCGTTTGAAATCCATCGTTATATTTTTAAATAAGTGACGGTTTTGAGCACCGTCTTTGTTTACGCTTTTGAATGAGAAAATCAATGAGTGTCCAATCACCGTAGTACAAAGTTGTTTTAACCACATGCATATATATATATATA
>Ga0214545_1011058_pt1 | contig 12673 bp, 12 predicted proteins | sample CNSS4metaG_FD_160064 | JGI IMG/M metagenome (GOLD analysis project Ga0214545, IMG submission 160064) | Root nodule microbial communities from cowpea collected in UCLA plant growth center, Los Angeles, California, USA - CNSS4 | ecosystem: Host-associated > Plants > Roots > Nodule | place: USA... | reverse complement strand
CATGGTTTATGATGTTGCTGGTTTAGAGTATGAAATGGATCATGATCAAGAAATAAATGAATCTCCAAATATGGATGAGTCTCCAAATATAGAAGCCCAAAAATTTTATGAATTATTAGATGCAGCCAAAAATCCATTATGGCCTGGATGTAATAATCACACTGAATTATCTTTTGTTCTCAGATTCTTGACAATTAAATTAGAGGGAAACATGTCTCACAGATCATGTGATCAAACATTAGCTCTTATGAAAGAGACCCATCCTACAAATAATATTATTCCTAAAGATTTCTACAAGGTCAACAAAATAGTCTCAAAACTTGGTTTAACTGCAAAAAAAAAAATTGATTGTTGTGTTGATGGTTGTATGTTATTTTACACTATTGAAGATATGTAATTGAAAGAATGCAAATTTTGTCATAAACCACGTTTTCAAATGAAAGGTGTTGGTAGGGGTAAATAAAAAGAGGTTCCTATTAAGAGAATGCATTATTTGCCTCTCATTCCTAGGCTTAAGAGATTATATGCCTCTATGAGTTCTGCTCCACATATGAGGTGGCATTATGAAAATAGGAGAGAACCTAGGGTGTTGTGTCATCCGTCTGATGGTGAAGCTTGGAAACATTTTGATAAAATGTATCCTGAATTTGCATCTGAACCAACAAATGTGAGGTTAGCTTTATCTTCTGATGGGTTTTCAGCTTTCTATAACTCGACTCCACCTTATTCTTGTTGGCCAGTAATTGTCACTCCTTATAATCTTCCTTCAAAGTTATGCATGCCAACTCCCTTTATGTTTTTGACATTGATCATCCCTGGGCCACATAGTCCGAAAGGTAAAATAGATGTGTATTTGCAACCATTTATTGATGAGTTAAAACAATTATGGACTGGAGTGTTGACATATGATATTTTGAAAAAAGAAAATTTTATCATGAAAGCTACCTTAATGTGGACTATTAGTGATTTTCCTGCATATGGAATGTTGTCGGGTTGGAGTACATCAGGGAGATTAGCATGTCCATATTGTATGAACCAATCAAAGGCTTTTAGATTGAAAAACAGTAGAAAATTTTCTTGGTTTGATTTCCATTGTCAATTTTTACCTATGGACCATTCATTTAGAAGAAATAAGGATGCATTTTATAAAAATCGAATTGAAAAGTCTCAACCTCTACACCTTTTGTTTGGGAATGAATTATGGGAACAAATTTGAATTTTTCCAAAAGTCACTGAAGCCAGTCCTTGTGTATGTGATGAACATGGTGAGTCTCATAACTGGACGAAACAGAGCATCTTTTGGGAGTTGCCTTATTGGAAAACCAATTTGGTAAGACATAATCTTGATGTAATGCATATAGAGAAAAATGTATTTGATAATGTCTTTAACACAGTCATGGATATAAAAAATAAGACCAAAGATAATGTTAAGGCAAGAATAGACTTGAAGGAGTATTGTAAATGAAGGGAACTAGAACTACACATTCTGCCTAGTGGAAAAGTATTAAAGCCTAAAGCAAAGTTTGTTTTGTCTAACGAACAAAAAAGTTTTGTTTACAAGTGGATTAGTGAGTTGAAAATTCCAGATAGGTATGCCTCAAATTTGTGTAGATGTGTAAACCTAGACTAGAGGAAGTTGTTTGGGATGAAAACTCATGATTGCCATGTATTAATGGAGATACTATTACCTATTGTTTTTCGTGCACTTCCTTATCAAGTGTGGAATCCTATAGCTGAATTAAGTAAGTTTTTTAAGGATATGTGCTCTACAATTTTGAGAGTGGATGATTTGTTATTAATGGAAAAGAACATCATCATTACAACATATAAGTTAGAACGAATCTTTCCACCTAGATTTTTCAATTCCATGGAGCATCTACCTATTTATTTACCTTATGAAGCAAGAGTAGGAGGTCCTGTTCAATATCGATGGATGTATCCATTTGAGAGGTAATTGTTTATTTCATTTAATGTAAAAATAAATTATTTATTATTTTTTAGTTTAGTAGTTAACAATATGATTTTGGATAGGTACTTGAATAGGTTGAAACGAATGGTTAAAAATAAATCCCATGTCGAAGGATCTATTTGTGAGACATACTTAAGCATGGAGACTTCTCATTTCTGTTCATATTATTTTGAGCCACATGTCCAATCAATGAGAACTAAAGTTAGTCGAAATGATTTTGGAGGTCAAAGTGAAAGGAGTCATAAAACTTTATATGTTTTCAATTATATTGGTCGTTCAGGAGGAACTTGTAACAGTCGTTATTTGGATGAAAAAGAATTAGCTGTTGTGCATTTACATGTCTTGCTTAATTGTGAAGACGTTCAGCCATATATTGAGTAAGTAGTTTAAGATTATATCTCATTTATTTATTTTGTTAATAATTGCTTGTAATTCATATAAAAGTGTATACAATTAAAAATACTTTGTGCAATATTTGGAAGCATCTATTCCAAATATAAATAGAACTGATATTGATAAGAGAATTGCATCCGAATTTCCATTTTGTTTCGAACATATGTAAGTATTCTACTATTTTCTCCTAACTAATCTTATTAATTTTGAAAATTAATGACCTATTGTTTGTTATTTATAGGTTCATGATAGAAATAACTTAGTACAAAATCAATATTTACATCACTTGGCATGGGGCCCTCAAAAAAAGGTTCATACTTGGCCCATATACTTTGTCAATGGTTTCAAGTTTCACACGGAAGAATGGAGTATTGGTAAAAAAATAATCAATTGTGGAGTTTGTGTAAAGGATGATGGTGAATAATACTACTATGGTATTGTTAAATAAATTATGCAAGTAGAATACTCAAGAGAACCAACCAAGCAATTAGTGGTATTTAATTGTGAGTGGTTTGATAATACCATTAATCATGGTATAAAATTTCAACCCCAATATGGCATAGTGGAGGTTAATTTTCATAGAAGATATTCAAATTTTGATCCTTTCATATTTGCAACAAATGCAATTCAAGTATATTATGTACCTTATCCTGGAAAAATAAAAGAAAAGGTTGATTGGTAGGTTGTCATTAAAACCAAACCAAGATGTACAGTTGATGATCGATATACATTAGAAGTTACTTACCAAGAATCAACAACTAATGTTAATATCACAACAAATGAGGAGCTACTTGTTCATTTAGTGGATGGAGAGAAGTATGAGGAACTAGATGAAGTAGATATGGCAGTTGTTGATAATTCAAAAGAAAGTAAGCAAATTGAAGAGGAAAAAGAGGAAGAAAAGGAAGAAGAAATTGTTTCTCAAAGTGAATTTGAGTATGATTCTGAAGATGATGAAACTCAAAATAGACTTGATGATGAATTTGATGGTAGCAATGATGATAGTGATGAGTAAAGCACTTTCTTTTTGTTGGTGTAAAGGTGATGTTTCATTTGTATTTTTGTTGTTTTCTTTTCTATTTTGTTCCATTATGTTTTGTTGATTTCTATAATATCCAAATTATCTTTATTGCTAACTTTTGAGTTGTGGAAAAATATCCAAATTATGGTTATTGTAGATGTCAAACCAAGATCATGGTAAAGAAGTTGCTTCTACAAGTCATTCGACCAAACGACAACCAAGATGTCCTTCACAATTTACATGGAGTTCTCAACTTATTGCTTTCCCATCCATTGGTTCATCATTTAGAAGAACTCATTTTGGATCTCGACCTTTGGCACAAAGAGCATTGAACTCAAATTCAAGGCCAAATGTTGATCAATCATTCAAAACATCTCAATTTGCACCTCCGCCGTTAGTACATGGAGCATTGAATTCAAATTCAAAGCCAAATGTTAATGAATCCTTCAAAACATCTCATTTTGCACCTCCACCTTTGGTACAAGGAGTGCGATCAACAAATCCAAATCCAACTCCTATGGATGATAGACCTAATCTTGGATCAGATCAAACTAATTCCAAATAAGATGAAACTAGTTCTACAATAAATGCAACTAGTTCTGGATCAAATGAAACATTTGTTGCATCTGAGTCAAATTACAATGTTTTCAAGCCAATTTTAAACCTTCACTAGTGTAAAATTAGTTTTTTATACCTATATATTATACCTGTTCAAATTTATTAGACATAATATGAATAATATGAATTTTTTTATTCCTGTTGGACCTAAAATAGGTATAAAAAGTGATTCAGTGACATTTTAAAAATATTAAATAAAACTTTTTATAATTGTTCTAAGTATAATAGGTATAGAATATTCAATTTTTCATTTAGCCTTCCCACTTCTCAGTGATGTTTCACGTTTCCAGAGCTTCCCTCTTTTTTTCATTTCCATTTACTCCCAACATTGGGTCTCATTGTTTCCGTCCAGTGTTGGCCTATTGCTGCTGAGGTCCGTTCCCGTTTGTCGTTTGGGTTCGCCGTTCACCATCCGCCGTTCGCCGTCCGTCGTTCGCCCTTCGCCCTTCGTCATTCGCGGTTCTGTCATCATTTGCGTTCGCTCCTCCATTGGAGTTGATCTCCTCTGTTCATGTTTCGCACCTCCATTGCTGTCACATTCAGGCAATATCACTATTCTCCTATTATTTGTTGGGTTTGTTGATTTTACTATGTTTGATGTTCTCGTTTTCCCTATTTTTGCTAGGTTAGGTTGTTTCTACAAAGAATTTAGGGTAGGTTGTTTCTGCAAAGAGCTTCTATGGATTGAGGAAAAAGATAAAAGAGGTACGTAACCGGTTATTATCATTCCACATGTTTTTATCAAGATTTCTTGCGTCTTGTGGAAATAATAGTTAACATGATTTTAGATAAATGATTGCTTTTGAGATGAAATAACTTTCAGCAGATATTATGTAGGATGACAAATGTTACACTTAGTTTCCCCAATAACTTGCCACTTGATTTTAAAGTGCAGAACATGAATTACCAAATTGAGTTTAGTAAGACAAATAAACCTACATTGATCATGAACATCTAACATTGTCATAGTGCTTATACTTACTTTTTCATTGATGAAGATGTGCTTCTCAAAAGAAGAAAGGCTATCTACACTACACTCCATCCCTGTCAGTTTTCAGTGTTAAAAGATTGCTTCCACTTTCTCTTGATTCTTAGTTGTTAAACTTTATTAGGATGTAAGTTTTTAACTCATTTTTCATTAAATCGGGTTGTTCGCCAAAAGTCCTGTATACTATTTCTGGAAAAGTCACCAAAATGCAGAAGAAGTTGTCTTTGTGCATAAGTTAAAACTGCAATCTTCAAACACAGAGTTAACAAAAATAAGGACATTGGAATCACTAGGATTAATACAAGACAATAGGGATAAAGGAGTTTGATTTTGTCCACCCACTCAATCTCTCATCTTTCAATCCATCTCCATCACTTCTTTTTTTCTCTTTTCTTTTGTTTTTCATGTCCCTATCCATTTTTCTCCTCTCCCACTTTTTGTTTTTTTATTTCCCTGTACGAACTAATGCATGTCACATTATTCTTTTCATTTTCTTCACTTTTACTACCTCTTTTCTTTTATTCAGAACCTTTTCAAAAACTAAATTATCACTTTTACTAAACCCTCTCTAGTAAGAGCAAGTCACCTTTTTTACATGGTAGGACTACTATCACCGAATTGGTACAGTCTATATTTATTATATCTAACCATCAAAGTTGAGAATAGTGACAAACAGAAAAAGAGTGTTGTAGACAATTGTATAAAAGTATTTGAAAGATCGCGGACTTGGACTGGTGTATTGATAGCAGCTCACTCAATATGACCTCTATGGTAGCTATGATCTAGGTCTATCTCCGGAAACCTCCAGGCTCGCCCTAGCAATGTGTGCACCTTTTGAAATTCATAAGCTTCCTTTTTACGTTCTTCTTGCCATTTCAGCACTTCTTTTCTGTCATTGTACCAAAGGTCAACTGTTCTCATAGCCTCTTTCATAGAAACCTGAGAAAAAACTGTGTAACTTTGTTTGGAAAACCAAATCAATAATGAAAGGACTTGTAAACTATTTAAGCCCTTCACAATAAGTTACAGAAATCAAGGTACCTTCCAATCCCTTGATAGCCCAACTGGAGTCTTTCCATACGCAATTGAGAAGTTAAGCATTTTGGCTTTTCTTCTTTCTAAACCAAAGGCATCCTGAAGTGAAAAAGAAACGTAATAGATAAATGGCATGCTGTTTTAGGATCGACCAATGAGAAAATGGTTATATTTTGTTTAAATATTGATTTCAAATTAACTGTGTATCATGCCTGTGTTCTCATAAATTGTTACAATTGAGATAAATAAAAGAGACTATATTTTAGAGTAATCGAGACAGCTTGAAAACTCCACTCATATGTTCTCATTTATATTGATAGGATTCTGACACAATGTGTATAGGGAAAATCATTGATAGATATTTAGGTACAAAGATAGGTATGGCTAATAGGTACTAGCATTTTCCCAATACAACTACTTCCTAACTATATTTAATGCTTATTCTAATAGTTACTATATAGAACCGGAGGAGAAATATATCTTTAGCAAGAAGGATTTGATATAATAATGCTAAGCTGGCTACAAGAAGATTAACTAAACCTCAAATCATATTATTAAATACGTCTCACACATCCGCAAACTCTAATGAATTTTTCGGCATATATGTTTGGAACCCCATAACATTTAGATCACAAACACACATGCTCAATGTTGGATGCTTTCCCTCTTATCAGTGCAAGCAGTAGCTGCCCTTTCATTGCAGTGATAACATCCATAATTCATTCTTTTTTAAAAGAAAAAAAAAACTTATTCTTTTAGGTTTCAGATATTGCTACCCATTTCTTCTATTTTTGAATGTATATGGAAACAAGTTTTTCTTTTCTTTTTTTAATCCAAGTTATATATAATGGTGGTTTAAATAATATTTTAATTTTAAGTATGTTGTCATTACTATTACGGTTATCCCATTAAAAGTAATTGTATGCTTAATATATATTTGCCAATATTTTTTTTATGAAATATTTTAATAGGTTAAGAGTTCATATATATTATTTTATTTATGATATGAACTTTTAATGAAGATGAGATTTTTCTTTTTCTTTTTAAGAAATATGTGATATCTATCCATTGAAAAAACTAATGAGTGTTAGGGAGAAAATAATTGAACTACTAAGAATAGTTTTCTATCCAAAAATCCATAATTGAGTGTCTGTGGCCATGGATTCGTACCTAAAATAGAAAACCAAATAGACATGGTTTCATCTTCTGCTTTTAATTTGCTAGAATAAAAAATAAAGTTTATTATTATTATTGTTATATATAGATATTTTACAAATTTTAGAAAAGTGAACCGAGGGATGATTGAAATATTTCAACAAATTTGGAACACATCCGATAAAATGGAAAAATCATATCATTGAATTATTTGTATAGTCATATATATAATTAACCTTCTTTCTTTACTTTAGCTTCAAAGGGTTTTGGCATTTTAATTTTTTACTTAGGCAATGAAATTATGAGCAGTGTATTTTGTTGACACATCAAATCTAATTCATTAGGTGGTTTTAATATTTTGATGTTTGTACTTCAATTGCAAAGTCTTATTCATTTTTTTCTTTGCATGATATGTGAATAATAGGAGGTAAGTGGCATGTATGATTTATGTGTGTATGGTAGCATGCAGTTTTTATCTAGAAAACTAGAAATGATCACACGCATAATTGTGAATTTTGTCCTTATTTTTGAACCTTATCTCATATGGCTTCTCGCCACTTTCTTTTCTTCTGTTCCATTTTTAAGAATTCCTTTATGTGAATTGTTCCAAAGTCAAATGAGATGTTATGTTATAATTAATGGTGTAGGGTGAGTTCACAGATTGGACTGCGTGTTTAACCGAGTTCACAATGGATCGGAGTTGGATAAATTTTATACACACAACAAATGAATATGAGAATGGAGTAGAACAATTTCTTGAATTTGCAAATATGAATGTTCCAGATAATAATGGAAGATTCTACTGCCCGTGTGTTAATTGTTTGAATGAGAGAAAACTACCAACTAACGTTATTCGGGAGCATGTTCTTTGTGACGGTTTCTTAAAGAGCTACACAAAGTGGATATGGCATGGTGAATTGATAGACATGCCAAGTGTTGATGTGTCTGAAGAAGAAGAAGAAGTTGATTTAGAGATGGGTGATCAACTAGAGGAAATGATTCGTGATGTTGGACATGATTCCTTCCAACGTGCAAATGTGTATGAGAATTTGTTCACTGACGCAGAAAAACCTTTGTACGCAGAATTCACTAAGTATACTCGATTGTCAACGGTATTAAAATTGTTCAATGTGAAGGCAAGAAATGGGTGGACTGATAAAAGCTTCACAGAATTACTTGAGTTGTTAAGTGACATGCTTCCTGAAGGTAACATATTGCCAACACGCAATTATGATGCGAAGAAGATATTGTGTCCAATGGGTATGAAGTATCAAAAAATTAATGCATGCCCAAACGATTGTGTCTTGTACAGGAAGGAGTTAGCCATGTTACATCAATGTCCACGATGTGGGGTGTCACGATACAAACAGAAAGATAACGAGTTTGAATCTAATAGTAAGGGTCCTCCTGCGAAAGTTTTATGGTATCTTCCTGTAGTTCTACGGTTGAAACGTTTATTTAGTAATGCAAATGATGCAAAACTCATGAGATGGCATGTAGATGGACGTACAACAGATGGCCATTTGAGGCATCCAGTAGATGGTTTGCAATGGAGGAAAATTGATTCCATGTTTCCAAATTTCTCCAATGATTCAAGGAACATTAGGTTTGGACTTGCTACAGATGGAATGAATCCATATGGTAACTTAAGCAGTAAACATAGTTCATGGCCTGTTCTGTTAGTGATTTACAATTTACCTCCTTGGTTGTGCATGAAACGTAAATATGTTATGTTATCCTTGATGATCTCGGGTCCAAAACAACCAGGAAACGACATTGATATTTATTTAACCCCATTAGTTGAAGATTTGAAGATGTTGTGGGAGGAAGGTGTTGATATGTTTGATGGATACACTGGTGATTCCTTCAAGTTGCATGCCATGTTATTTTGTACGATCAACGACTTTCCAACATATGGTAATTTAAGGGGATATAACACTAAGGGTCATAAAGCATGCCCTATATGTGAAGAAGGCACATGTCACCATCAACTACAACATGGAAGGAAAACAATATACCTTGGACATCGGAGATTTCTTAGTACAAATCATCCATATCGTAAATTAAAGAAAGCTTTTAATGGGTGTCAAGAAAATGAATTAGCTCCAATGGTTTTAAGTGGATCACAAGTATATGAACATGTGAAGGACATTGGGGTTGTGTTTGGAAAGATGAAGAAAAAAGGCACTTCAAGCAACATATGGAAGAAAAAGTCAATTTTCTTTGATCTCCCGTATTGGAGGGTGCTTGATGTGAGACATTGTATAGATGTTATGCATGTAGAGAAAAATGTGTGTGATAGTATTATCGGAACACTCCTCAATATTCAAGGCAAGACAAAAGATGGTCTAAATGCTCGTTTGGACTTGGTTGAAATGGGTATAAGAGAACAGTTAGCTCCACAATCACATGGTAAACGAACATACTTGCCTCCAACATGTCACACATTGTCTAAACAAGAGAAAAGAAGTTTCTGTGAGAGTTTACAAGGTGTGAAAGTTCCACTAGGTTACTCTTCCAATTTTAAAAGACTTGTATCCATGAAAGATCTAAAATTACTTGGGTTAAAATCTCATGATTGTCATGTATTGATGCAACAACTTCTACCAGTGGCTATTCGAGGCATATTGCCTAAGAATGTCAGATATACCTTAACAAGATTATGCTTCTTTTTTAATGCAATATGTAGTAAGGTTATCAATATTGAGAAGTTGGACCAACTAGAAAATGAGGTTGTAGTCATATTGTGTCAGTTGGAGATGTACTTTCCTCCATCATTCTTTGATATTATGGTCCATCTGATTATTCATTTAGTCCGAGAAGTTAGAATTTGTGGTCTAGTATTCTTAAGATGGATGTACCCTATTGAGCGATACATGAAGATATTAAAAGGGTATGTAAAGAACCAATATCGTCCAGAAGCATCAATTGTTGAAAGATATATTGCAGAGGAAGCTGTTGAGTTCTGTACAGACTACTTATCACAAGTTGAAGCTATAGGGGTACCTAAGTCTCATTACCATTGAATAGGTGTTGGTTAGGGTACTCGAAGTGCAAAAGTTATAACTCTAAGTAGAGATGAAGTTTTCCAAGCACATTTATATATATTGAATAACACTAAAGAAGTCATTCCCTATTTAAGTGCTCATAAAGATATTGTAAAGAGAAATAATCCACGAATGTCTCAGAAGTGGGTCATTAATGAGCACAACAGAACTTTTTTGAAGTGGTTCAAACAACAGGTTCAAAATGACAATACAACTTCTGATACATTAAACTGGCTAGCAAGTGAGCCAAACTATGATGTCCTATGTTGGAGTGGGTATGACATAAACAATTATACATTTCATACAAAAGTCGAAGATAACAAAAGCACCACACAAAATAGTGGAGTAATGGTTGTAGCTGAATCAATGCATTTCTCAAGTTCAAAGGATAAATATCCGATTATGGCCTCAATGTGCTACTTTGGTGTAATTGAAGATATATGGGTAATAGATTACACAAGTTTCAGAGTACCTATTTTTAAATGTAAGTGGGTTGACGGTAATACTGGCGTGAAGACCGATGATCTAGGTTTTACTTTGGTTGACCTAGAAAAGGAAGGTTATAATGAAGAGCCATTCATCATGGCATCTCAAGCAAAACAAGTGTTTTATGTCACTGACCCCGTTAACAAAAGATGGTCAGTGGTTCTCCAAGGCAAAACCAAACAGTATACTGATTACAATGATGAATTGATACTTGATATTAGCGAAACTCCATCCTTCTCATCAAATATGCCAACCTTGATTGTCGATAATGAAGTAGATGATGTTCATGCCATGCGTGATGACCACAACGAAGGGTTGTGGGAGAACATTCTAACTTGACCCATTTATTTCTGTGCCAATAAACTTGTATGTGTTATTGGTACGTTTTCTTCCTGTTCACTGTTTAAAAAACTATGATTCATGTATATTTTGGATTAGTTGAAATATTGAGTTTTAAGCATTTTTCTGCTTTCAGGTAACTTTTATATTCTACTTTTTCTATATTGGAGAAGTTTTGATTTGAAGCCATAACCTAATATCCATTGCTTTCAGGTAACTTTTGTATTCTACTTTTTCTATATGATTCTTTGAATATTCTTCTTCACATGCTAAATCCATGAATTATTCTGAATTATATCAGACAGTCTTTATTGTTTTGTTCATGGCTGTCAGAATTGTATGAATTAACAATTCGATTTTTAGAATAGATGTGATTCTTAAATGCAGCGAAGCAGATTTTAACATTGCTTGAATTTAACTACTTGAACTTTTAACTTTTTTTATTTTTATCAAATGCAATTTAGGGCAAGATTAATACTCATCAAAACTTTGCTATCTCTAATCAAGGTTGATGTATAGAAATTTGATTTTAAGGCATCTTGGCTTCTTTAAACAGCACATTGACAAGCTTATATATACTGAAATTGAGAATCATGTATATGGATGACTATATAATTGAAGAAGTTGTTATGTAAAATTAGCATCAATCAATCTGAAATGAAATCTTAAGATATTTAAAATAGACTTTCAGAATATTCGTTTACATTTGTCATGGATAGCCAATTTCTTAGCAGACTTGCATTATTAACATGATGTTGTTGGAAAAATATCTTAACTGCAGTAATTCAACCTTTTTAACATTAAAAGATGGAATACAATTACATTTATCTTTTTGCTTATTTTTTACCTTTTATGCATATATATTCATATCTGAAAAGTATATTACGAAGGACAACTTTAGGTGTCTGATCTTAATGTTCATAAACATTTTATTTGCAGGACTGAGCTTGAGGTCATGTTTTAGGACCATACTGGTAGCACATGATATGAACTCGTAACAGTTCCAAATTAATGCAACTGTACCATCATCTAAAATTGTGTATGTGACTATAGCATGAAACTTGAATCAATTTCTGCATGTACCTAACCAGTGACAATAGTAAAATTGTTTATCATGTGTAATGTTTTCAACTATGCAAATAGTACCTGATATTTATTAATTCTCAATCACAATTATTTATTTGAATAGGGATATGTTTGGTGACACACCATTTGCTGACCTCCCACCTTCACAAGATGGGGACAAGATTCAGACGTCTACCAAAAGAAAGGGTAGGCGTGGGACTAGGTTGAGAAAGTTAACAGTTAGTCGCAACGCAGATCAGGGATTGCCTATCCAGTTTGATATGCAAACTGGTAAAGCTTTGGGAGATAATAGCACGAAATTCACCAGCTGATGAAGGATTGACCCCAACCAAGGATGAAGGCACATGATTAAGAAGACTAAGCATGTTTAGAAAGAAAGTTCACTAATCCTTCATCCCTTTCATTTGTGTTTGTTATTTTTGATTCCCTAAGTTGACTTAGTTGAATCAACTTTAGTTGACTTGTTGACCTTTGACTAGGTTTGACTTGTTGACTATAGTTAACTTGACTTAAGCCAACATGCTAATCTATGTTTA
>Ga0214545_1011051_pt1 | contig 12684 bp, 7 predicted proteins | sample CNSS4metaG_FD_160064 | JGI IMG/M metagenome (GOLD analysis project Ga0214545, IMG submission 160064) | Root nodule microbial communities from cowpea collected in UCLA plant growth center, Los Angeles, California, USA - CNSS4 | ecosystem: Host-associated > Plants > Roots > Nodule | place: USA... | reverse complement strand
CTTCACAGTATCCACAGTCAGGTTTTGACCATTCCATAACCAACGTCTCATAATACGAACCCCACCACGCGACGGAAACATCTTTCAACTTCGTGCAGGATACCAATTGGGGGTCAGTGACGTCGTTTTGGGAACCTAGTAGAAATATTGGGCACGACAATGAGTCGCAATGGAAGACGGAAACGTTAAACTTGTTGCTACTAGGGCGATCACCATAATAGGGGAATTGGAATGGAGAGATGGATGCGTTGCCGAGTTTCAAGAGTTTATCGGGAAGGCAATTTTGCGGGTCATATATTTGAATTAGTGTAGATTTGTAATCAATATTTCTGACAAACAATTGTATTGGAACAGCAGCCAGCTCCAGAATGAGCTCATTTTGTTGGGTGCACAACAGACCGAACTCAGGGGGGTAGTCGGTGGTGTGATTCAAGTTTTGGTTTCTGAGATAAAATGGAAATTGAATGCGAACGTGGCCACATTTATCGGCGCAGTGGTTCTTGCCGGTCGCAGGTTTTCCTATCAGAGACAGCAGCGTCAATACAAGAGACAGCTTCTGAAAACTGAGCATTTTGTGGTCGATTTGCAGTTTCAGGATGTCTTTCTAGTCAGCGCAAGTTTAACATGGACCGGGTGCAGCAGCAACTCCGCGTTGTCTTACTGTTCAGTCAATTCAATAACACCGGTCTAAATTTTCCACTAAGAAAAAACAGAGAAGTGTAGTGTATGATATAATTTTAAATGAGCAAGCTAGTCAATTGACCCCTTTCTTGTCCGGTGGCTTGCGTTTTAAGTGGGATTAAATAACAGTAATGGTATCCCACTGGACTTTTGCAATAATTAAATGATTAACTTTTGGGAATATAAAACATGGTTATAAATGGAAGTAAAGGAAAATATTTCGGTCGTAGGATGTCAAATGAGTTCTAGATGGGTTGATTAATCAAGGGTAAGACTAAAATTTAGTTTAATTTCACTCTTTTTTTTAGCAAAAATTTTATAATTCATTTTAACCAGTTATTATGAGTTAGGTGTATTAACTCATTTAGGATGTTTTGATTTTTCAATTTATTTTATATGTTTAAAACACTACAATCAAATTATTTATATATTGAAATAAACTTAAACTTATTATAAAAATAATAGTTGAAAATTAATATAATAATTTAACAATCAAATAAATTAAACATTAACATTATTTAAACATTACTTAACAACATTTTAATATACATTTAAAAAGATAAAATTATCAATCTGCATAATCAAGAAAAGTAAATAATTATAATAAAAAAATAGAAAAAAACAAATAAATACTTATTGTTGATGGATTATAAGTCAATCCATCTTCAAACAATTTGAATTTATTTAATTTACGTGTTAAGTGAATTAGGTTTAATTTGAACCAAGTTAAAAAAATTAATTTTTTTTCTAACTTAACCAATTTGAACCGTGACCACGGGCTAGCTCAACGATTTAAATACATTTTGACATTTTTCTATGTTACTTCTAAATAAATTAATATATTAATAAAATATATCAATATTAACTAACTATGGTCCTGGTTTTTCTTATCGGAAAAGAACTTCCACGCATAAATAAACAAACAAAAAAAATTATGAAACATAAGTAAGGTGAATAAGAAAACTGATTAAGTACTAAATATCGAATCATGTATTTTAATGTTCTTTTAGGTTTAAACTCAAATTTTCAAAAAGTATTTAAAATAATAAAAGATATGATTGATTACTAAATATTTTTTCATCCAATTAATTGTAAATATATATATATATATATATATATATATATATATATATATATATATATATATATATATATATATTTAAGTTACATGAACGATTTGATAGGATATTTTATTACTATGTTGTGCTGCATTTTTTATATCTTGGATAAGAAAATGAGGTACAGACCGATTTAATGGATAAACAAGTTTCAACGTTCAACTAGAGTAATTAGTTTAGAGGTTGTATTTTCACAACCATTTTTGTCATGCCCATTATTAGGAAGCTGACGCGAAGGTGAGAGGATGTATATTACCAGTGGAAATCATCATCACTGGGACGCTGTTTTCAACTGTATTTCCTTCAGTATTAAAAAGCATGAGTTTTATTTTACATTCAATCTAACTTTCTAACATTAAATTAAAAAAATGAAAAGGAAATAAAAGAAGGACGTTCAATTTTAAATTCCAAACTATCCAGGGAAAAAATAAAATAAAATTGAAAGAGCTGTACAGTTATTTTAAGTTGAGAATTATATATTTTCTAAAATAGCAAACTTATTTCAATTATTTTTTTAATGTAATGATATAGACTATTATTATTTTAGATCAGGATGAATCATATTCATTTATTAAATAATTTGAACCAGTCGTCCGTCTAAGTTGATATTTAAGTGCATTTTTTCCAATTTGTTGAGCAGAGGTAATGATGAGTGTCTTACGCTTACCTTCTTGCTCTCGCTGTCCACAATCAGTGGTTGTCTTTATGGCTTTCATTTTTGCTCTTTTCCACCAAACTTGCAGTGCCAAGCATCGCACACCATGTCCATCTTCTTCATGCGGCGAATTTCGCGACATAAAATATCCATTCCGACTGAAAGGCGACCCTCGCGGTTGCGGCCTCCCCAACTACGAACTTGATTGCGTGAATAACAGGACAGTGCTTACTCTGTTTTCAGGAAAATACTATGTGAAGGAAATCGATTACAGTAGGTACGAAATCCGGCTGAGTGATGCGGGTGTTGTGGAGGACACTTCTTGCTCTTTTCCTCGCCATTTCTTATCCACACAAAATTTCAGTATTTTTGATACTCATCCGCTGACTACTTCGTTTGTGGAGGAATATCTTTATGAGCCTCCAAAAGTAGTGTTTCTAAACTGCAGCCACCGAGTGATTGATGATCCTCGATATGTGGAAGTGAAATCCGGCGGTTGTGATTCCGGTGGTGGCGTTATCTACGCCGTTCTCGATCGCAATGAGGCTGTTGCTCCGGAATTTACAGTGATGGACGTGAAGGCCGGGTGCAGATTAAAGGTTGCTACCTTCACAAACTGGACACATGACATGAAGGTTTCCTATGCTGATATCCTCAGATCTCTGGAAGAAGGATTTTGGTTGAGTTGGTTACCACTTGTTTGTAGGGATCACTGTGGAAATGGTGTGTATTGCGCCCTCAATAAAACCACACAACAAATTCAATGCAGTTTCTGTCAAATCTTCAACCAGGATACCCTCAATTGTGGTGAGATATTTTGTTCTATCTCTGTTTGCCCCTTCCTAATTTTATTAATTTAATCATATTATTATTTATTTTCACATTTTTAAATTCTATAAAATGAGTAATTTAAAGGAAATACAAAATATGGATAATTCGTCTTTTGAAAACCAGGGTTCTGATAAAAGAAATTATGTGTCAAAACATCAGTTCGATAACATGGTGTTAAGGCTTCCCTTCTTTTTATATTTTTAAGAAATAAAATTAGGGTGTGAAACATAACTTCACTTCGATGAAAAAATAGAAAAATAAATCAAAAGAAAATTAACAACTCCAGTATAATTTACTCAAAAATATCATGAAACTTCTTGAGGTTAATAAATATAATAGAGTAATTTCCTTTTTATAAATAATTATGTCTTTATAACTTTTCCACCACGTTAATCTTTTATTTTAATTTTTTACTCTTTTTATGTTAAATAATATAATATTTTAATTTATACCGTTATCTTCATGCAAATATTTCTTTTTATTATTTTAGGAATTCTATCGCGGATTCGTGGATACACTACTGGTACGCACCCTATCCCATGGGTCATCATTAACTTCTCTCAATACTATTTTCTCTACCCATATTATTAAATTTATTGCTTAAAATTGACTTTTAGGTTAAATTATTGTTTTGGTTCATTTAATATTTTAATCTATAATTTTCATTTATTTTTATTTTCTGTCATTTAAATTAGTAATTTAAAAAAAAAATCCATGAATTCTTAATTTTGCATATTTTTTTTTATCCGAATGAACTCTAGATGTCCCATGTTCAGATGTACCACCCGAAAAAATATTAATTAATTAAAATGAATATAAATATTTGAAAATTGGAAAGAAATTTGTCAAAAACCAATGAATTAAAATCATATAAAAATAAATGAAAATCCATCAATAAAAATTAAAAGAGATAAAAATCATAATTCAAACTCATTTTTATTTTAAGTAATTAATATGAACTAGTAGAAAATATAGGAACATTCGAGTAGCATATAAAAGAAATTTCTACAAATTAAATTATATGTTAGTTAATTTTAACTTAGGAGGAAATTAATTTTTTTCTTTCTAAAAGTAATGTTGGAGATTTTATAACGAATATAAATAAGACAAAAATGAGATATATAGAAAAGAATAAATTTCATCTTAGTGTACCGATCTAGTAAGGTTTAGTTAGATTTAAATTTCATTATTATTTAAATGTTATCAAAGCTTAATATGATATTAGAGTCTAATCAAATATCGAAGTTACGAAGAGTCTATAGTATCAAACATCTTTTTGATTTTCATATTTGATGTTTTTGGCATGAACACATATTAACTTTAGCATGAAGGTGGTGTTGGAGATCTCACATGATTAGAGATAATACCAATTACATACATACATACATATATATATATATATATATATATATATATATATATATATATATATATATATACACACACACACACACACACACCCCAATAGTCTATCCCCATTATAGTCCCCTACAACCTGACCACTATATTCCTTACCATTGTCATCTGCATGGTCCTCTACTCATATATTACATTTAATCTCGTAGGTGGATATCATAATACCAAAAACAAAGGATAAACAAGTGCAAATTTAATAAGACTACAATAAACAATATCATCATTAGTTCAAAAATAAAAAATTCAATCAAGAATCAAATATCTATCATATAACACATACCTTTTGACTTAGCCTTCATGGTTCAAACAAAACGTAAATATTTGACTCTACTTTTGAAAGGCCATAATAGACTCAGAGACTTTGCATTCCTCATAACTCACTCTCACCTCTTATAAGCTACAATTACATATATTAGGACACATGTCCATCTCAAGTATGACCCGAGTGAATTCCTTATATTTATGAGGTCTAGTCTTTTTTTAAACTGAAGCTCCAAATTGTATGAACTTCCTTAAACTCACACAATAGTGCTAACATCGGTGCTAACATAATTTCAATGTAGTACTCCTTCCTAGGAGTCACTAACATTAACTACACAGAACACATATTTCATTTCAAAATATTTAATATAAATAAAATGTAACTATTTTATCTCAATTTGTATGTACAAAAACACTTACATTTAATTTGTATTTACAAAAAACACTTTCATGCAATTTGTATTTACAAAACAATTGATTTTAGCTTGAGAAAAATTTAGCATAAACTTAGTTAAGTTGTAGAGTTATTTTCCTTTGAGTGAAAAACCTTTCCTTAAACAAATTTAAGATTGAAAATAAAGTTATTTTCAACTTTATTTTCGCTGGAGAAAAAATTATTCGCTTAGGTGAAAATATCAAAGAACTCAACCTTCTAGAAAAATCATACTAGTCCCAAAAGTTCAACAATTATTCAATATTGTTATTTCTAAACAACTCAATTCATAATTTAAATCCTCTGAGAATTTATCAATTAAAAACTACTTCAATCAAACATTCATAGCTACTTTCCAACCAAGTTTAATATGTTACTTATTTATCACACACTCCTTCTCCTCATCATCATCACAAATTAAAATCACTTGTCATTGTATATATTTACTAGCTTTCCTTACCTTCAAAATAATGTTTCCCAATGTTATAGCTCTGCAACTCAATAGATTAAAGTATTATGGATCAGAGGCTTAGTGCAAAGTATCCGACCAAAACAAAAAATCAATATAAGGTCAATTAAACTGAGATAACCACTTCTATGTACCATATTTATTATGATTGATGACTATAAAACTAAAAAAACTAGGGAAGAAAAGATTCCATAGGGTAAATAGAAACTTAAGTTTTTTTTTTTTCTGAAATTTGATTGATTCAGTTTATTCATTAGCTCCTAAATTTGGCGCAATTTAGAATCTGAAATGGATGAGAAATTAAGATGAAATTGAGAAAAATTAAAGGAAGTGAAATATGGTTGTGAAAGGCTATAGAAAGAAGAAATAGATGAGGATGAAGCTAATGTATTTTTACTTTCTCTTTCTTCCTTTTGTTTTAATTTTAAAACACGACACAGTAATCAGATTACATATAGTTAAATGAATTAGTTTTAATTTGAGTTATTTTTTTCTTATATAAGTAAAAAATATTAAACTTAATTCAAATATTCAAATAATGCATTAGTTTTGTGGAATATGTGTATCGCCCATGATCTAATGCAGTGTTCTTTTGTTAGATTATACTGATCTTTTCAAGTGTAGGACAAGAAATATACTACTTTTACACTTCAAAATATTAATATTTTAATTATTTTAACTCAAAATATTAATATATATTTTTGTATTATTAGAGTATGTACTTTTATTTTTAGAGATCTAAAAGTATAATTTTTCTTTGTCTTAATGTCATGCGTACTTTTTTCATTTAAGCATTCTTTTTCATCTACAGGTTTCTTTAAAAGCATCATAAAAGGTAACGGAGATTATCTATTCCTCCTTTATTAAATTCAATACAATATATAACAATTGGTTACTTGCATGAACCAAGTTAATTATTAGACCAATTCACTTATTTTATTTTCTCATATTAATTTTTGACGAAACTTAACTTGACAGGATTTGTCAATAGGATAAAAACTGTAAATCGATCATTGTCGGTCTGGAATGATGCAGGAGAATTCATAGGTCAAGATATTATACCAATACTAATAGCAACTAGGTATTTATTTGGACTCTCACTTTTGCTAGTGCTATTCATCTATAAATGGCGACGAAGACATTTTTCAGTGTATGAAAACATTGAAAACTTTTTGTTAGACAACGATATAAATCCCATTAGATACGAGTACAAAGAAGTCAAGAAAATGACTAAAGGTTTCAAAGTGAAATTAGGAGAAGGAGGTTTTGGTTTTGTTTACAAAGGAAAGCTTCAAAGTGTATTAGATGTAGCAGTAAAGATGTTGAGTAAATCCAAAGATAATGGACAAGATTTTGTTAATGAAGTAGCTACTATTGGAAGAATACATCATGTGAATGTAGTACGTCTTATTGGATATTGTGTCGAAGGAAAAAGGAGTGGTCTAATTTATGAATATATGCCTAATGGGTCATTGGATAAATACATTTTTTCTAAAGAAGGAAGTATTCATCTAAGTTATGAGAAAATTTATAAAATATCCCTTGGAATTGCTCATGGCATAGCATATCTTCATCGAGGTTGTGATGTGCAAATTTTACATTTTGATATAAAGCCTCATAATATTCTTTTAGACAACAGTTTTACTCCAAAGGTTTCAGATTTCGGACTTGCAAAGTTGTATCCTACAAAAGATGGATCTATAATTTTGACTGCAATAAGAGGAACATTGGGTTACATGGCTCCAGAATTATTCTACAAAAATGTAGGTGGAGTTTCTTATAAAGCCGATGTTTATAGTTTTGGAATGCTTTTGATGGAAATGGCAAGTAGGAGGAAAAACTCAGATCCTCGTGCAGAACATTCAAGTCAACAGTATTTTCCCTTTTGGATCCATGATCAATTTAAAGAAGAGAAAGATATTGATATGGAAGGTGCTTCAGAAATGGATAAGAATCTTATAAGGAAAATGTTCATAGTTGCACTTTGGTGTGTACAATTTAAGCCATGTGATCGTCCAACAATGAGCAAGGTTGTAGAGATGCTTGAAGGAAAAGTTGAAAATCTTGAAATTCCTCCAAAACCTTATTTCTATCCTCATGAAATGTTAGAACATGATGGTACAATCAACTCTAACGAAATATCCTGGAGTGATTCAACTACTTATAATGTGAATGTTGATGAAAACATGTCTAATCACTCTTCTTTGGAATAACTCATTTAGTAGGAGTTAATTATTATTATATACAAATTTGTAATTTAAAGTTGAGGCTCATGGACTATATATTGTTGATTTAAATAATGCTCACACACTTTTATGGCTTATTAATGGTGTCAATGTGCTCTTCTATATTTTCAATCTGTAAGATTAAATTTTTTTAAAGATTTAAAAGGAAGACACTAGAAGAAAAAATAGTTTTAATGAAGGTTTATTTTTCATTACCAAGGGTTAAAATCTCTACTAAGTCATTACTCATGGTTAGAGTTTCCCTAGGTAAATCATCATTGGGAACATCCCAAGGGTTTTTTCTAACCTTGGGAAACACTTGTATTTAACAAAGGTTTTAAAACCTTCATTAACTTGTGCGAGTTTAAAAACCCATGTTAATTAATGAGTTTTAAAACCTCTATAAAATATTGTGAGTTTCAGAACCTCTGCAAAATATCATGAGTTTCAAAAATTTTATTAACTACCATAGGTTTCAAAACCTCTGTAAAGAACCATAAATTTCAAATTAGTCACTAACACAAAAAAAGGTTTTTAACGCCTGTTATTTTAGGCTTTTCACATTTCTTGAAGGTTCGACGTCATAGTGGGAGACGTTAAATTGACATATGTTGTCTTTGAACAGACGTTAATTAATGTCAATTTAAAAATAGTAATGATGGCTCAATTGGTATCAGAGCAAACGTTTTGAAAATATTTTAAAAATATTTTGGGGCTTTTGGGAAGTGAGCTTACCGTTTGATTGTGTGTGTGTGTGATTAGTTGTATGTAAGTAAGATATTAGTGGCTTTGTTTAACTAAGTCAATTGGTTTTAACAGTTGTAATGTGGCGTATCCAGGCTATGGCTGCTAACAGGAGGAGGAGAAATAGTGGTGTTGATGACATCGCGGAGGCTATTCACCGGATGGTGGACGCGATGCAAACACTTGTGGCAGCGCAACCTAGGACGGCCATTGCACCTGTCAGGGTGCCAACTGTGGAGGACTTCTTGCGCCACAAACCAGTGGAGTTCAATGACAAGGTCTCCCCGGATGAAGCGGATGCTTGGCTTCGCAAGTGTGAGAAGATCTTTAAAGTGATGAATTGCCCTGATGAGCAGAAGTTACTTTTCGCCACTTATTTGCTGAATGATGATGCGGAGTATTGGTGGACGGGAATGCAACAACAAATGCAGACCCGAGATGAACATGTGGAGTGGACTAGCTTCAGGACGTGGTTCCTGGAGAAATATTTCCCCGACACAGCCAGACAAGACAAGGAGGCAGAGTTCCTCGCACTGCAGCAGGGAGACATGACAGTGCAGGAGTACGTGAATAAATTTGAGCATCTGGCGAGATTTTCTTCACAGAATATGACAGAAGAGTGGAGGTGTTTGAAGTTTGAGTGAGGACTCAAACATGAGCTTAAGAAGGTGGTGACTCCCTTACGAGAGAGGAGATTTCCCGTCTTGGTGGAACAGGCCAAGAGTGCCGAGCATCTGGAGAAGGGCCCTGGCCCAATGGTGAGTAGACATCAGAAGAATGTCGTAGAGGCACGACAAATGAAGAAGCCGTACAGCCGACCACAGACGTCTCAAGGTTCCACTTGCTATCAGTGTGGCAGACAAAGAGAAATTGCCCACAGCTGACCGGTGCTGTAAGGGGATTCGGTGACAGTCGCAAGTGCTTCATATGCGACAAACTGGGTCATTTTGCTAACAACTGCCCTGAGAAGAAGAGTCCTAGTGCGAAGAAACCAGTAGTAGCCACGACAGCAAAACGAGCTCGAGCAGCTGTGAGGGTTTTTGCCATGATATCTACTGAGGCGACTCAGTCAGGTAATCTTATACTTGAGCCATGCTTGTTATTGGGTCATTCAGTGTTGATGTTGTTCAATTCTGGAGCAACACACTCATTCATATCTAATGCATGTGTGGGGAGATTGAGCTTGGAGAAACGTGATTTGGGGTGTGAGTTGCTTGTTTCAACTCCCTCCTCAGGTCAGGTGGCTACCAGTTCAATCTGCGTCGGGTGTTCAATGAAAGTGGCAGGTCGCAGATTCAAGGTGAACTTGGTGTGCTTGCCTTTGGAGGGACTGGACGTGATACTGGGGATGGACTGGCTGTCTAACAACCACATCATGATTGACTGTGGATGGCGTAGTTTGGTATTCCTGGAAAATGCAGGGTTGGAGTTGATATCGACTCAGCAGGTGTTGAAAGAACTACAAAGAGGGGCCATGTGTTTTATGGTGGTGGCCAAGCCAGAGAAGAAAAGTGCGACAGAGATCATCCAATCCATACCTATAGCTAGCGAGTATGCAAATGTGTTTCCAGATGAAGTGTCAGGGTTACCGCCGAGTCGAGACATTGACTTCACCATTGATCTCATTCCTGGTGCAGGTCCAGTGTCTATGGCTCCATACAGAATGGCAATGGCTGAGCTTGCAGAACTCAAGAAGCAAATTGAGGAATTATTGGAGAAGCAATTCATTCGACCGAGCGCGTCACCTTGGGGAGCTCCAGTTTTGTTAGTGAAGAAGAAGGACGGGAGCTCGCGACTATGTGTGGATTATAGGCAGCTGAATAAGCTGACTATTAAAAACAAATATCCGCTGCCAAGGATAGACGACTTACTTGACCAGTTGAAGGGTGCATGGGTGTTCTCTAAAATAGACTTGAGGTCGGGATACCACCAGATTCTAGTGCGGCCGGAGGATCTGCAAAAGACGGCATTCAGGTCACGATACGACCACTACGAATATGTGGTTATGCCATTTGGAGTGACGAATGCACCGGCAGTATTTATGGATTACATGAATAGGATTTTCCAACCTTGGTTGGATAAGTTTGTTGTCATCTTCATTGATGACATTCTTATCTACTCGAGGACACGAGAGGAACATGCTGATCACCTGAGGGTAGTGTTGAATGTGCTTAGGGAACACCAACTGTACGGGAAGTTGTCCAAGTGCGTGTTTTGGCTAGAGGAGGTACAATTTCTTGGACATGTCATTTCAGCTGAGGGTATTGCAGTAGACCCAGCTAAGATTGAAACAATGCTTAATTGGGAAAGGCCTAAGACAGTGACAGAGGTGCGAAGTTTCTTGGGCTTGGCAGGTTATTACCGGAGATTCGTGGAGGGGTTTTCAAAGAAGGTGAACCCTTTGACGCAGCTGACAAGAAAAGATCAGCCGTTCTCTTGGACTGAGCAGTGCGAAGAGTTTTTTGAGGAAATGAAGAAGTGTTTGACTTCCGCTCCAGTGCTAGTAATTCCGGATACCGAGAAGATGTTTGAGGTGTACTGTGATGCATCATATCAAGGTTTGGGGTGTGTAGAGATGCAAGAAAAGAGGGTCGTGGCATATGCTTCTCGTCAATTGAAGGTGCATGAGAAGAATTACCCGACTCATGACTTGGAGCTAGCCGCCATTGTGTTTGCTCTTAAGTCTTGGAGGCATTATCTATACGGCTCACAATTCCAAGTATTCAGCGATCACAAAAGTTTGAAATACTTGTTTGACCAGAAGGAGCTGAATATGAGGCAGCGCATGTGGATGGAGTATTTGAAAGACTATGACTTTGAATTGCTCTACCATCCGGGCAAGGCAAATGTTGTAGCCGATGCAGTTTGGGCGAGACTCGATACAGTGTAGCTTGCTAAGAGTTACTAATGAATTTTTGAATGAAATTCGTGTGGCTCAGGGACATGATTTGGAACTACAGCAGTTTGTGGGGTGGTTAGGCACAGAAAAAGGGAAGGATTATCAGATGGGAGAGGATGGTATTCTACGGTTTAAAGGTAGAGTGTGTGTACCAGGAGGACCTCATTTCAGGAGGCAGATACTGAAGGAGGGTCACCAGAGCCGTCTTAGCATACATCCAGGTATGAGTAAGATGTATAAGGATTTGAAGGAGTCCTTTTGGTGGAATGGTATGAAGGCAGATGTAGCAGACTTTGTTGCTCAGTGTTTGGTATGTCAAAAGGCCAAAATTGAACACCAAAGGCTGGGTGGTACACTGCAACCACTGGACGTACCTCAGTAAAACTGGGATAGTATCTATATGGATTTTGTGACACATCTTCCGCGGTCGACAAAGGGCCATGATTCGGTTTGGGTGATAGTAGACAGACTAACAAAATGTGCACATTTCTTGCCTATGAATCAGAAGTGGTCGATGGACAAGTTAGCAAAGTTGTATGTGCGAGAGGTGGTAAGATTGCATGGGGTACCCGAAACCATAGTGTCAGACCGGGATCCTAGATTCACATCACGGTTTTGGCAATCATTGCAGACGACCTTGGGTACACAGTTGAGGATGAGTTCAGCGTATCATCCTCAGACGGATGGACAGTCTGAACGGACCATCCAATCTTTAGAGTACTTATTGAGGTCTTGTGTGCTGGATCACATGGGGAACTGGAATGATGTGCTACCTTTGGTGGAGTTCACCTACAACAATAACTACCACTCCAGTATTGGTATGGCGCCCTATGAAGCATTGTATGGAAGGAGGTGTAGAACTCCATTGTGCTGGTATCAGGATGGTGAAGCCTTTGTGCTTGGTCCTGAATTTCTGCAACAGACGACTAGTAAGGTCAAGTTAATCCAAGAT
>Ga0214545_1011046_pt1 | contig 12690 bp, 9 predicted proteins | sample CNSS4metaG_FD_160064 | JGI IMG/M metagenome (GOLD analysis project Ga0214545, IMG submission 160064) | Root nodule microbial communities from cowpea collected in UCLA plant growth center, Los Angeles, California, USA - CNSS4 | ecosystem: Host-associated > Plants > Roots > Nodule | place: USA... | reverse complement strand
TATATATATATATATATATATATAGATATATTAAAGATTTTAGTTTAAATATCACTCAAGTAACATCTTAAATATAATTTTTTTGATAAAATTGTTTTATGTAATGTTTTGTAGAAAGGTAACAAGTTTGTTGTATCTATTTAGTTCAAGATTTCAACTTATCATCCCATTTAATTTTTTAAAATAATTAATAACATAAACTTAAATCACAAATATTTATCCAAGAATTATCATATAATTCCAAATTATTTGATTAAAAAATAATTTATAACAAACATATTACTAAAATAAAATCTTAGAGAAACAAAAAGATTTGACAACAAAATTAGTAATCTCTCACTTGATGTGATTCAAGATCCAATAAATGAAATTTCAAACAAACAAAAGATTAAAGATCAAGCTAGCTATTTAAATATAAATAAATTAAATCTTCTTTCACAAAGGATGATTGAATTAGTGACAGGATGATTGAATTAGTGACAGAAAAAAAAAACTAAATTGAACATAAATTAAGAATCGACTTACGATAGAAATATAATTTTAAAAAATCTTGTGTTCGTTACATTTTTATGATTGATATACTTGAAGAATATTGGAATGACTTTAGCTCTTACATCACTTGTTGAAAATATAGTTGAAGCTTCTTTAAAAACGTTTGACCACCTTACAATAAAGAGAGGTTAAGATAACCTCTTACATTTCCTTGTTTGTTTCTTAACTTGATTCTTTATATTTTTTTATTATTCAGGTATAGTTTATAATCGAGTTAGTGATGAGGAACAAACTAGCTTGAGTTAGAAATTTGTTACTTTTAAGTATTTATATTTATTTTTTAGTTTTATCTTTTAATATTTATGTTTTACATTAAAATAATTATTTTATTAACATTATTTTTTAAACTACATTTTTAATAGTTTTTTCAATTTAACCATTTTTATAAATTTAACTATTTTTTATTAAAAAATAATCTATAAAATAAATAAAAATTATTTAAAATAAAATTATAAAATTTATCTATATTTAATTTTATAATAATAATAAATTTTTTATTATTACTATAAAAAAATAAACGCACACATTACATTGAATAATTTCAGTTTGATCATATTTAAGAAAAGAAATAAATGTATTTATTTTGTCAAGTGTATGATGACACGAAGCAGTATTCATTGCCCATGTCATATATTACTTTTGTCATATTCATTTACTTTTGTCAACAGGTAATCTTAATTAATCCACGTCATTTATTATTATATAATGTATCACTATTAAATGTAGTAATTGCTGATTTAACATAAATTAGAAGAAAAAAATTAAATAGTAGTATGAAATAAAATAAAAATATAATAATAATAATAATAATGAGATAACTGTTATTTAATTTTAAATGTAAATGAAAATGTTGGCAAGCGAAACAGCCTTAAAAGATCAGAAAGATAAAAGCTTGGATTCGGAACTGTGTTGGGTGAAGCATTTAAAGCATGAGAGGTAGGGTTCAGATGTCAGAGAACTTTAACAAAATGACGAAAGTACCACTGCTAACTGCTATGCTTTGGTTTTGTATATTGATATTTAACAATTCAAAATAGCAAAGTTTGGGAATTTGACAAATTTGAAAGAAAGCAGAGCAGAGCAGACAGAGAGAAGGATAGTCATCACAACACAACAACAGGGTTTCATTATGTCTCAGCTTAACCACACGGTGAGCTTCTTTTTCGTACCATTTTTCCTTTGCTTTTCTATGTAATATCTTATGCTCTAATTTTTATGTTATTTGCATGAACTAAATCTTAACGTGAATGAAGCTAATGCGAAAGGTTAAAACTTCCTACGAAGGTTGGTTTTTTGCCATTAAAAGGTTGTGCAGCAAGTTCAGTATTTTCGGTTCTGGTCCAGCAAAATTTGGAGTTTTCTCCATTTTATTCCTCAATTTTTAAATCATAGGTTAATATTCTTTAAATTCCTACATAATGAGGGACTTTGGGAGACCCAATTTGTGTGTGTAAGAATGGTTGTTACCGGCCCTTCGCGATCTATTGAATTATAAGAGAACTCTGTTGAGGTTAATTGGCTGCAACTATGGGTGTGAAAACTCTGAAAGATACTGTTTTTATAGAGTACTGCTTTTCGAAACCTTTGTTGGTGATACAAAACATGATTTGATTTGGGGGCATGGCTCTTCTGTTGATTTTGTGATAAATTGATTGAAGAAAACCAAGATACTTGATTCCAGTGAAGGATATAGTAGGGTCTTTGCACCATGTTTTTTATGAATGACTTTTTTTACTGTTTGTTGCAGCCAAAACCCTTTGATTGCAGGACCTGCATTTTGTTATTTGATTGAGTAATAAAAGTCCCATGAAGAACCCATGACTGAATGTAATATTTGTTGAGAATCTGAAAGTGGGTTGAACCAAGTGTTGTTGATGACTTCATGTTACTATGTTGCCTAAATGTTTTAATTGTTCTGGTGCTTTACATTTTTTATGATGTTAATTTTTTCCACGTCATGTTCTTTTGCTGTTTCAGCTGAATCTAAACGATGACATCAGAGAGAGATCTAAGATTATCAAACAGCACGAAGATAACCTTAAGTTCCTTAATTCTCAATCAAACCAGTTAGCTGAATCAATATTTGACTTGCAAGGTATGTCTAGAAATCAATCTGGTTTTTAGAATTTTAAATAACTGCTCGATTTAATACTGCATCGTATCATTACTCATTAGTTGAGAGAGACACTTTAATCAAGCTTTTGTTATTTAACTCACTCCAATGTTTTTTGCTTATGAAATTTTTAGTGAGTCTTGCAAAGTACCATTCAAATAATGTAATTACATCAGATAGTGGAAATGGTTCCTTTCATACTGAAGAGGAAACAATGGAACAGATACTGAAGAAAGAAAACTCTGCTGCTGGTGTGTTTAGTTGGCTAAAAGGTAATGCTCAGACATCGAGTTTGACCTTAACAAAGGATGTTGTGGGAGTTGTTGCAACCCTTGGCAAAGTTGAGAGTGATGATCTTAGCAGGTTAATATAATTTATTTTATTTCATTTTCAAATTTTTAACACCCATCTATATCTCTTGTAGTCTCATTTAATTTTCAGATTTAGAACATGAGTCTCATTGTTCTTTTAATACAGTCATTAATACTGATATGAAATTTCCAAGCACACCAGTACTGGTGTGAATCTTAGAACAAGAGAAAGAAGCATCTATTACAACTATTTAACTAAAAACACTTTCGGTTTTGTCTAAATTCAGGATCCTTTCTGAGTTTCTGGGCTTGGAGACAATGCTTGCGATTGTGTGCAGTTCCTATGAAGGTATCAATGCACTGGAGAAGTATGATAATGAAGGCTTGATAAACTGTAATGCTGGATTGCATGGCATAGGGTCTTCAATTGGAAAGAGAATTAATGGCAGGTTTTCTGTCATATCTCTTGCAGATTTAAGGCAAGTTTGACAATTATGTAAATTTAGCTCCTCTTGTCACATTTTTTAGCAGCATAGGTTCATATAAAGAGAGACAGACATAAAGATCCTATTTATGGTTAAATTTGTGTGCCATGTGCAGGCCTTTTTGTCTATTATTCTCTTTATAAGATGTGAAAAGTAGAAGGGGGAGAAAAATATCTGCAAATAAAATCTGACACAGTACTTTGACACCAGAATTCTTTTATATCCATTTGACACTATCCTTCACTCTATGGTGTCAAATGACTATAAAAGAATTCTGATGTTAAATACCATTGTCCCATCTGACACATTAACAAGTGACATTTGCCTTCGAAAAAACAAAAATCTCTGTCATGCATAATTTAGAAGGAATGTGAACCTCTTTGATCATAATTTTTAAAGCAGTGTTGTGGTTGTTGTTATTTATTGCAGGCCCTTTGTTGGAGGGTTGGTAGCGGATGATCCACAAAAGAAGTTGGATCTTCCAAAGCCAAGATTACCTAATGGGGAGTGCCCAAGTGGGTTTGTGGATTATGCAGTGAACATGATCCATTTGGATTCAAAACATTTATCTTTTGTTACTGAGATTGGGTATGGTCTTAGAGAGACACTGTTTTATGGACTTTTTTCTCGCCTACAAATATATAAAACCCGGAACGAAATGCTGCATGCTCTCCCATGCATTCATGAAGGAGCTTTGTCACTGGATGGTGGGATCATTAAGAGAAGTGGCATGTTTGCTCTCGGTAGCAGGTCAGTGTCAAATTAAACTTCCCCTTTCTATTACATCTTTGATTTGGTTGATTCTACTTTTATTTTATTCCCTTCTTTTTGGTTTGATTAAGATAAATATTTCAGTAGTTCAATTTTGCTCATTTCAATGACCTAGGGGAATTTTATTTAGTTGATACTTCATCCAATTGATTTATATCCCCACAGTGAGCATAGTCTGCTTTACACATTAGTTTTTTTTATATGCGGGTTGAATTTGTTTTTAGTCTAAACTTGTCAAATTAAAATTCGTTTATATACCAAATTTTAATATATTTTGGTCTTCAAGTTATAAAAATGAATAAACATATTATTTTTAATCAAACAACGTTAACATTTTTTACATTTTAAACACACTATTATAGGTTATCATTTGAGGTGGGACGTGATAAATTGTGTAAATAACTCAAATGTCAACCTAGAACAAAAGTTAACGTCATTGGATTAAAATTACTATATCCAATTAGTTTTAAAAGTCTGAAGGCCAAAATGTATTAAAGTTTGAGACAGACAAATTTTAATTTTGTGTTTAAGTTTAGGACTTAAAAACACATTTAATCCAGAAAAAAACAACCCACCAATTTTTATATGTTCTACTTGATGAAAAAAGATTTTTTTCCATAGTAGTATATTATGAGACATATTTGGCAAAAGTATTTGATGAAATTATTAGTTAAAGGAGCTTATAGAAGTAAATTACATAATTGGACATGTTTGTATGATATTTGAGATAAAAATATATTTTTATTGGTAAAATATATTTTGAGGGTGTTCTAGTTTTATTTTTACACCTGTATAATATTTTTAAGTTATAGATTACTTTGGGAATATATGTATTGTTTTCAATTGTCAATTTTTTCAAATTGTCTATTTATCATTAAACTAACTGATACTATTTACAGTATTTCTGTTCAAATTTTAAATAAAGTAAAACTAATGTATTTTTAGATAAACATTAGATATTTAAAATAAGTAAAAATGGAGTTAAAATGCATAATGTAATGCGAAAGATATTTAAAATATACCATCTTTCAATATTAATGTGTTGAACTATAATCCTGAAATAGTAAAAGAATGTTGTAACTGATATAATAGTTGAAATAAATTATATAATATAAAGAGTATCATAGTGATAATAATAACTTATTGTCTATCGTTGTCAGTATTTTTATTTAGTAAACGATTCTAAATAAGAAACTTTTACCGTCTAACATGAATTAAAAATAATAAAATCATGTCTTATGTAGGAAAATTTTAAAAAGGAGATTTAATAACTTTGTTGAAGAGCAAACTAGTAGTAGATGTTGAAAATTTGAAACGAGCGTTGTAAAGAACTTTAGTTTAAAGAACGTTACTTCTGGTTAGCAACGTGCATTGAAAGAACTTACTTGTGGTTAGTAACGTGCAAAAGCTTCAGATTTCTCTGCTAGGTTTTTCTTTTTGTGATGTTGGTCTATATATATATTTTTAATATATTTTAAAGTATAAGAATCGGTGTCTATTAATGTATGTATTTTAAATGCACAATAAAAGGAACATAAAAGAAATCTAGCAGATAATCTAAATTAATATATATATATATATATATATATATATATATATATATATATATTTCTAATGATGTTTTTTAAAAAATGGTACAAACTACCGAAAAAAAGCTGTGTACCAAGTGCTAGTTTCGTAGAGGGTCATTCAAACTTTTAAACTTGCAAAAAAGGTAGAAACTAACTGAAATGAACATAACCATGCATGTCAATGGATCGGTAATTGACAGTTTTAATTGGGGAGCTGCTATGGTACCAAATGGATAAGTTTCGAGGGGAAAATATGTAATTTTTATTTTTAAATTTAGAGGGAAAGCTATAACAGTGTTATGATATAGGTAATGGAAGATTAACCATGTATTCGCATTATGAATATGATCAAAAGTAATGCTTTTCTGAGGTGTGATCATCATCAAATATATAGTTACATTAACAAGAAATAATTCTTTTTTTTTTTGGTTAAAGCACTATTTTCTTTCCCTCGCTTTCATCTCACTCTGGATATATTTTTTTTTGGCCTTATCATGAATGACATTTTTCACAAAACTCTCCTGCTGCAGGAAAGATGTAGAAGTGAAGTTTCCTTTAATTTATGGAGGATCTGGTGTACCTCCAGACTACATTGAAACTGAAGAGGCAGTGAGGAAGCTGAATTGGGAAACATCTAAACTTAGTGCAGATAAGCACAGAGAGCAGCAATTATTAGATTATAGAAAAGGGAATCTTCAGTAGGCGAACCTCAAGTTATTTTGCAAGACAATGTTAACAACTAACTAACCACATTTAATTGTGTATCAGCTACTAATTTTGTGGATATGTATGCATAAAATAGACACGACACAGTGAACTTCTTTATGTAACCTAAACAAGTACCTATGCTTGCTTACATCTGATTCTTAATTTCCAGTCAGGAGAAACCTTGGATGGTTTAGATGCAACTTGCTAAGCACTTCTACTTTCTTGGAAATTAAATGTGTTGAGCACATCCAAGTTCTTATTTTCATAAGTCTTCTCTTCCATTTCCAAATCGTTCTCTGATTAAGATGATGCAACATGTGGAACTTTCTTTGAATTAATTTCAGTAAAATTGACTTAAAAATTCTAATTTTGATACAATTGATTATGATATATAGTTCTTTTCACACACAAAAAAAGAAGTTTATGTAAGATTTAATATTATTGTGAAAGTAAATTGAGAAAAACCATGTTTTTCGGTTGACGAGAACTATTTCTAAAAGACAAGAAATAATTTACAAATTTCATAACCAAAGTCATTTGATATTTTTGTCCACTGCAATTACACAACCCCACACTATCGTCCAGAATCAATTTGCTACAATAGAATAGTTCAAAATTGGTAGAGCGCACAATAAATTTGTTACTAATTCAAAATTGGTAGAGTCCTATCATGGAGGACACTAAATCAATTAGTCAGTAGTTTGAGAAAATTAAAGTCATCAAGGGTATCTGGCACTAAATGAAGTTGCTATATTAAAAAAATGAAAAGGGGACACTATACTAACTACTATAATTCAAAGACATTTCCCTGTCACATAAATATCAAACTCACTTGCCTGCCCTAAAAAAGTAGATTTATGTGCCTTTGATCAAAATACAAAGCATGTTTTCGTACAAACTTACTCGGTAGGAATAGAAGGCAGAGTATCAACTTCTGTGGTAGGTGTGCTCACATCCTCTTCTGCTCTCCTCTCATTAGTTTGCCTGTCAGTTCTTCTCCAGCAATTTTTTGAAATGTGTCCCCTCTTGCCACATATATTACAGGATAAGCTCCTGGCATTGATTTCTGGCCTATTCCTACAGATTCCTAGTGGCTTATAGTCAACCCTCCTCTGTCCACCACCTCTATTGCCCTGGTGAAATCCCATACTGTAAGAATGTTCACCCCCTCGTTGCACTCCACACCGAAATTCTTCCTCTACCTGTATACATTCCATTAACTTCCAGAAAGGTAAATATTCCTCACGCAATAACCTGATGCAGAAGTCCTTCCAGGATGGTGGAAGCTTTGAAATGATGACACTAACATGAAAGTTATCGTCAATGAATATTCCAGAAGCAGCAATAGAATCTGCAATGCCATTTAGTTCTCGGATTTGCTCAATCACTGTTTTTTCATCATCTATCTGAAATTCAATATACTTTTTCACTTGAGATCTCTTGGTTCCAAATTCCTCATACTGATAAACCATCTTTAGCTCTTCCCATAATTCCTTGCTGCTCATTTTTCTGTTCACATACTGGTTGAAAAGAGGATCGGATAAATGGCTCAAGATATTGCGACAACACACTACATCATCATTCAACCATCTCCTTTCTGCAGCCTTGGCTGCAGCAATGTCTTCGGCCTTTGCACCTTCCCCTAATGCAGCATTCGGGCATGGTTCAGTTAGTACATATTCAATCTTTAATTGTTTCAATAGTGATTTGATCTGCTGAGCCCAGAAATGGAAATTCTTCCCATCAAAACGGACAACTTCAATAGGGACTATAGGCTCAAGTGGAGCAACAGGAATAACAGGCTCAAGAGGAGCAACAGGGATAACAGGCTCAAGAGGAGCAGCCGCGACAACCGAATTTGACCCATCTTCATTTTGCTTACCATTAAGCTCCGATCTACATTATGTTGATTACATGTTCTAGGTTAGACTAGCCTATGAATAAATGTTTTTACTGCAGTTATAAAACAATTTTTACCATACATTTATCTGCATACCTAAATACCTAGCAACATGTTTTCCTTCCAGAAAAAAAGAACACAGAAATTTCTTCAACTAAACTTATAATAAAGAATATCATAAATTCATAGTTGGTAGTATACCAAGAGACTAGAAAAAAAAAAAATTCTGAGCATATGCACTCAGCAATTTCCACGGCATCACATTTCAATAACTACATGATCAATATCATTGGAAGTCATAACCTTTCATATTATCACATTATTGCATACTCACCTGATCCTTCCTTCCATCTTTATGATAGCCTCTTCTATTGCAGGAACACTCTTCTTGAAGATTGACCATTGCTCAGAAGGTAAACTTATGCCTAAAATCGTATACAGGAAAAAGGACATGTTTAGTTTCAAAATTCAGATTAACCAAGTTCTCAGCGAGACAGAGTAACCATATTCTCAGCAGAACAGAGCCACATAAACTCAAGTAATGATCCTCTAAAGCTAAATCAGATGACTTTAGTTTTGTCTCATTAGATGACTTTAGTTACATTAATCAAGTGAAATCATCAGACATTAAAAGGTAAAATCTCAAGGATATTATTGACCATGAGATTCTTTAATATTATTTCTTCTAATGTAGCCTCCTCTGCAAATTTTTCAAGAACAAGTGATGTACTCTCCTCACTTTGCCATAGTGGTTTTCTTTACATCAATATGACCTAAAAGGAATGTAGTGTTGGGTATCTATTGGTATCCGTGTGCACTAATAATGAAATTAATTGATTACTTGGGAAAAGATACTGTAATGTTGTTCATACCTGTGTTGTTTTGCAAAATAAAAAAACCGTTCGGACAAACCAATTGTCTTAACTTAAGGTCTTAGGTCTTAGGGTTGAAGGTGGTTTCAACCCCTTATATGAATTGGTTCATGTCTCATTGGGACAGTCCCTCGAAAGACCCATCAAAGACAAGGCTCTCACTGACTATAACTGATTTTTTGTCATTCTTTTCAATAATATTCACACTAATATCTTACCCTGGGCTAGCAAGATAAAAAACACAGAGTTTTTTACACGATAATAGGGTTAACTTGGCAAAAACTACGACCATGGTCAACATACAAACACAAAATTTAAAATTCCAGCAAAATTTACAGTGTGAAGAAGCATTATATAAAGCAGGGAACAGCAAATTCACATGAGTAAACAAAAGATTATGTAATCACCTTTAGAACCAGGAAGTAGTTTTCCATCTTTCATATAGAACTCCCTAAATGAGACTAGTGATGTCCCTCTGAATGCTTTCACCGACACGTTCCTCCTGCTCGAAAGCTAGACCAATCAAACAAAATTTAAAAACAAAAATTAAATACCGTCAACAAGTTCGTAAATTTGTACAAATTGGATTTGGGCTCTTCACCAATTACACATTCTTAAACCATAGGATCCAGCCTAACAAAAAGAAACACAGGTTTTAGGGCTTTTATTGAATATGGAGGAAGGAGAACTTACATGACAAATAACACGTTCAGGATCTTCCCTCTTCAGTTTCAGCGCCTCCGTCTCCTCATCGGCCTCGACCTTCACTACATTTTCCTTCTTCTCTGCCTTTCCATTGGCCATAATGGAGAGAAGATACGACTCAACTATGCTTCTAACAAAGTGTTTATTGATCGAGTCGGAGAGGTCGATACCGAGTCTCTCCGAGGCAGCGAGCCGTATGCCGAACTCAGTGGCTTCTTCCATGTTGGATTTGTTCAGTATGTCCAACACTGTTTCCTCTATTTTTCGTTGAGTTTCTGATTCCATACTCATAAAAGTAAAAGAAATTAGAAAATCATTGTATTTTTGATTCAGCCCCCAGATATATGTTGTGTTGTGTGTGTGATAGAGAGGGAGAGGATGAATATAAAAAAATAAAAAATAAAAATAAAAATATATTTATAAAAAAAAAAAAAAAAAGCAAACAAGGTTCCACCGAGATTTGAACTCGGGTTACTGGATTCAGAGTCCAATGTCCTGACCACTAGACCATGGAACCTGACAATGTTGGTTTTTTTAACATATTTATATTATTTGTTTGAACTAATTTTGTGTCTCACAAAAATCATGAAGGTAGTAAAAGATTACATTTAAAACCAGAGGTTCCACCGAGATTTGAACTCGGGTTGCTGGATTCAGAGTCCAATGTCCTAACCACTAGACCATGGAACCTTACAATTTTGACTTTTTTAACATTTCAATATTTCGTAATCGTGTACTTGCATTAAATAATATTTGTAATTGATAAAATTATATTAGACATGTTGAATATTTGATTTTAGTTAACACTCGAGAATACACATTGCATTATTTGGAGTGATGGATTTGTAGATGTAGATCATGTTTTTATACGCTGATTTGTAAGAAAGTGAAAAAATAAATTTATAATCTCATATCGTCAAAGTTGTAAAATTTGCAAGGATAAGATGTACTTTTACCATTATATCCTTATATGTGCCATCAAAAGAGAGAGAGAGGGTGATGGTGGTTCATGGTATGGGAAGTGTGGGTGGGTGACGAGTGTGTGAGTGTTCCCAACTTTTGTTGCATCATCACACTCAAACTGTTAAGGTCGTGGAGATGAGAAGCATGGTCAGGGTGTTTGGGGTTTTAGGTTTGATTCATAAAAAATGTACAAATCTAATGATTTTAATTTTTTAACATTACATAAAAACAAAAAATATCTTCATATAATTTAAAATGTTTAAAGAGTAATTAATTATGAACGATTCTTGGAAAGATTTTACAATTTCATTTTTAATGTTTTCATCAAATTATTTCTTTTTGTAAAACTCAAGTTCTTCTAAATTCGATAGTAAGTATTTTTTTTCCCACTTAAATTATCTGTTTATAGAAAACCTAACTTTAAATTATGCTCTAATTAATCTATTATCCATCAAAATACTAACCACTAATCTAATTGATAGTTTTGTAGGAAAATTTCAGTTTATTGTCAAAATATATGTTAAAAAAGTTTTTAAAACTCGTATATCGAAAAATACCGAAACACATTTTTAATTTTAGTATAAATCTAAAACAGAATAAAAACTACAACAACACAAATAGAAAGAAAAAATGTACTAACAAAAAATGAGGATAAAAATTTGATATACACGAACAATATTAGATTGAAGGAATGTAATATGCCTATATCCTAAATAAATGATTATTAGAAAAAGATAAGAAAGACAACAAAAGTCACAATAAGATAGAAAAATAAAAGAAAAAAAATAAAATTATAAGAGAATAAAAATAGTTAATCATTATCTTCTTTGTAAGCAAAATTATAATTCACGAAATGAAGGTTTTAACTCATTAATGACTATTTTTATTATAAAAAAAATTTAACATACACTAATAAAAATTTAATTAAATTATATTCTCAAACATAAACTTATAATTAATATAATAGAACTATATTAGTAATAAAATATTCTTTTGAGGCCTTTTTTATCTTAAACATAATTTTATAATTAATTTAATATTGATATATTAGTAAAAAAATATATTTTGAGGCTTTCTTTTCTTTAAAAAAATTATAAATAAAAAATTAATAATGATATATTATTAATAAAATTTGATTTAAGTCTTCTTTTGTTAGAGGCCTAAAGCGACTGATTTTATCCTTGAGACGATCCTGGTTGATGAAACGGTCAATAATTCTAAATTTTTAAATCATTATTAAAAAAAATTAATACAACATGTCATCATATTTTTAACACCAATAATAATTCATATTTAAATTTTTCATAAAAAATAAAATTTATTATTTATTTATTATTATTATTATTATTAATTTTTTTATTAAAACAATTTTTAAATCAAAATATTTAACTCATCAAAATATCACTTCATATTACTTTTTTTAATATAAAGAAAAATTTTATAATCTTAATTTTTTCTATTAAAATTTTAGTTTTTATCAATACTTGAGACTGAGACGTTAAAATATGAGTAGTGGACAACAGTACCACTCTCCTCCTCTTCTATTTATAATGAAGCAAGCAAGTACATATGAAAAGACTACTCTAAGATACTAGGCATGATTACATGCAATAGTAGATACGGCAGTAGGTAGTTTCCCACACTCAACACCCTACACATAGGGTTAATGATACAATAGGTAATAATTCTAACACTCCCCCTCAAGCTGGAGCATACAAATTGTATGAACCAAGCTTGGA
>Ga0214545_1011045_pt1 | contig 12691 bp, 3 predicted proteins | sample CNSS4metaG_FD_160064 | JGI IMG/M metagenome (GOLD analysis project Ga0214545, IMG submission 160064) | Root nodule microbial communities from cowpea collected in UCLA plant growth center, Los Angeles, California, USA - CNSS4 | ecosystem: Host-associated > Plants > Roots > Nodule | place: USA... | reverse complement strand
ATAAATATTTTTTTTATATATATATATATATATATATATATATATATATATATATATATATATATATATATATATATATATATATATATATATATATCCCATGTGGACCAAATTAAAATGTGTCAATCGAATTAAAAATTGTGTGATGCATATGAAACAAATTAAGATCATGTACGGAGATAACGATGACAGAACCGGCAAACAAATGTAATAGTAGAAGGAACCAAATTAAAAAATTGATTTAAAAAAAAAAGTTATAGGTTTAACCTTCAAATTAATATTACAAATTGTAATAAATTAAGAAAACCTAAAGCTCTATTCATAATGGATTAACGAAAGAGTCTTTATTTTGAAGAGTGATACTTTTTATTATATTAGTTCTCTCTCGTTTGAAAGATACCAGTTCTCTTTTTTAGACTTGTGACTTGATACTATTTTAGTACCTTTTAATTCAAATTTCTGAAACTAATGACAATTTTTTTTTTTTTTAAATAGGAAATCACGTTGTAACGTTGTTCTAAAATGTTAATTTTTTACACACTCACTTTTTTTTTAATTTATTCCTTTTACATTAAAAATTCTCTTTTTTTTCTTAAATTTGTTTCTTAAATATCAACTGCTCTATACCTACTCACTAAATTAGAATTATTACGTTGAAAATGACTTGATCTCTATTTTATTCTCATCTGAAAAATGATACTTATCTTTCTTAATATTTCTTCTACCAAACGTTTAAGTTGAATTGTTTTAAAGTAAGTATACTTATCTATTTGTGAGTCAATATATTTATAAAATATCTAAATTAATTAACCACGTTTAAAACACTATATTTACCATGTTTTTGGGTTAGTTTTGCATGGAAGTTGATTGAAAACAAAGTTACTTCACAATAGGTAAGAAAAACACATTTCCCAAGTTCCATAATCCCATTCCATTGTTCATAGTATAATCAATGATTTGTTGGGTTACTCATTAATCTCTGAAAGTTCCAAGTTGCAAGAAGAATGGGTCATCACACGAGACCTCTGAGAGAAAAAAAAAAATTCCAAAATGAGGAAACAAAGAAAAGAAGAAAGTGTCAAAAGCCATAATGAATGCATACTTAGATGAACCGTGTATTCTCAATTTACCCAAACATGGTCTTTCTCATTTTCTCCACACGCTGTTCCTCTTCTCCAAAACCAAAACCTTCATATATAACCCCAAACCCCAACATCCAAGGGACTGATACACTTATCCCAAGACAAGACATGAAGATTCCTTTTTTCACTTGTTTCTCTTCACCCACCAGAAAACAAAACAAAAACGGTACACAGCATAACTGATACAAACGTAAATTTGAAAACTTTGGTTTTCGTTTATTATCTTTGATGTTTTTTCTTCCATTGCAGACTACCCAGAGGAAGAGATCAACGACGGGAGCTTCCGTTTGTTCACCTACGGCCAATTGAAATTGGCCACGCGAAATTTCCATTCCTCGGAGAAGGTCGGAGAAGGTGGCTTCGGCTCTGTCTATAAGGTTAATTATACATTCTCTGATCTCGTTCTTTTGAAAAGTTTGTTTTTTGATTAATTGGGGCATTAAGATGCAATGTGATTTCATCGAAAATTAACCAAGGGGTTATGTTCTGAGAGACCGATTTGGGTTTTGACTTGTGAAGGGGAAGCTTCTTGATGGTTCTCTTGTGGCGGTGAAGGTGCTTTCGGTTGAGGTGGAATCCATGCGAGGAGAGAGGGAATTTGTGGCGGAATTGGCTACACTTGCAAACATCAAGCACCAAAATCTTGTAAGCTTGAAAGGGTGTTGTGTGGAAGGTGTTCATAGGTATTTGGTGTATGATTATATGGAGAACAATAGCCTCTACAAAACCTTCTTAGGTATGATTAATTTCTGTTATGTGTTTCTGAGTTTCCAATTTAGGGGTTGCAATTGGAGGCAGAAGTTATAATGATTCTGTTTCTGTGGCTTTGATTGAAAGGTTCTGAGGAGAGAAGAATGAGATTCACCTGGGAAACAAGGAGGGAAGTATCCATAGGAGTGGCTCGGGGACTTGACTTTCTCCACGAAGAGCTTAAGCCTCATATCGTACACAGAGACATCAAAGCCAAAAATATTCTTCTCGATCAGAATTTCACTCCAAAGGTTTCGGATTTCGGTTTGGCAAAATTGCTGAGAGACGAAGCTTCTTACATCAGCACTCGTGTTGCAGGGACATTGTAAGTTAAAACATTAAAAAACAAAAAAAAAAAAAAAGGACTTTCTTGGTTCATTATTTTGAATCCTTTTCATTCCGTTACTAAAGGGTTTTGTTCTGATAAATCAACAGGGGTTATCTAGCTCCAGAGTATGCCAATTCTGGACAGGTTTCACGAAAATCAGATGTTTACAGCTTCGGAGTGTTACTTCTGCAAATCGTGAGTGGCCTTGCAGTGGTGGATGCCTATCAAGACATTGAACGTTTCATAGTGGAGAAGGTATGAAATGAAATTTAAGTCAAACTCATAATTAATCGACTTGTAAAATGATTTTTAGACACATATTTTGTTTGTTATGGTTTGGTCAAATGTAAGGTGGTGGGTGTGTGTTTGAAGTTTGAAGTTGAAGATGTTTGCAATTGCAGGCGTGGGCAGCGTATCAATCGAACGATCTGTTAAAACTGGTGGATCCCATGTTGAACAAGAATTTTCCCGAGGAAGAGGCCATAAAGTTCTTGAAGGTGGGGCTACTGTGTGTGCAAGAAACAGCGAAGCTTCGGCCACGAATGTCAGAGGTGGTGGAAAAATTCACCAACAACGTTGATATGAAAGATGTTAAGATTTCGAAACCAGGGTTCGTTGCTGATCTGAGGAACATCAGAATCAAAAACCAAAACACTTCGTCCCCGGAAACAAGTTCTGCCGGAGCAACCTTCGCAAGCTCCATTTGGAGTTCAGCCAATCTTGCTCGTTAGTTACATTATTGAGCATGTTTTAGGATAGGATCTTAACTAATTGGTCACACTCTGAAGAGCAATCACACGGATTCACACAGTGTTCATAGTCATTTTTTGTTCTTTGGATGCATTGCGTAGATTCATTTGTTTCATTATTTTTTTTTTTTAGTTTTTATTTTGTTGAATGCTTCCCGAGAGAATTCTTCTCTCGCACTAAATGGTCGCATACGGCGTGCTCACTGCATAGGGTTAGTACAAAGTGTAGATTCTCAACAATTTTTCATCAACTTTTTGAAGATGTTATTATTACTTTATTAACAACAGAGGAAAAGAGTTACAAAGTGGGATGGACTTTTATATTATAATAATTAACGAGCTTTAAATCTAATTCATCCACCTTAAAGCAATAGAGAAAATAGATTATAAGGTCTAATTTATATCTATTTGTATAATTTAATTTTGTTTTATATGTATTCTGTATGACTTCAACTATGTTAACTAAAAAATACTTATCAAAAACAAAATATAAAAAGAACAATAAGGTTGTCAATATGATCATACAAACTTTGGTAGAAGATAAATTAAACGTATGCTTAGCCCTTTTAAATTAAAATTGGAAAGGGATAGTTTTGTTTTTATTGGGAAAGGTCATTACGTCATAACGTAAGAAGGAGAAAATTTGTTCAGCAGTCATTAAGATAACTATAATTAGAGAAGTTGACTTTATAATATCAAATAACATTTTCCCTTTCCGTAAGGGAATCAATTACATTCATAAGAGAAAAGGAAAGAAAAAAATCACCGTTGACAACATAACAAATAGATTCCACGTCAATCATATTGAGTTAGAACGCAAAATAGTTTTATATTATTACTTTAAAGGTTATGTAAATTATAATTGTTATTAAGTGATAGTTTAAAAAGTTTATAATAGTCTAAAAAATTTTACATTAATAAGTTAAATTAAAAAATAATAATGAATTTTTTTTTTTTAATTTTAGTGTACTTATTTCGTATAGTTAGAAAGTGAATTTCATCTTTCTTGTGATTAATTAACATGATTTTAGGATAATTATGATATTCACACCTCATCCATATCTTATAATTTCATCATATTTCCTGTTTTAGAATTAATTAAAGGGAATTTTCAACTTAATTTAGCTAAGAAGAATTTATATTTAGTATCTTGTTTAATTTTGTACAAGATTTTGGTGTTATATAGAAAATATTTGAGGTAAATCAAACAATGATGTCACTTTTTATATCGACTTTTATTGTATTTAAGTGAAATAAGTTATATGCAATATCTATTCTATAAATCAATTGATATAGCATGTCTAGGGATGTCAACGGGGCGGGTAGGATACGGGTAGTAGCTCTCCCGTACCCTACCCGCTAGATAAATATATGCATCGTACCCATATCCACATCCGTCAAGTATCCATTATGCGGGTACCCGCCTATTTTTTTCATATCTGTGGGTATCCACGTGTATCCGCGGGTATTTACAAAATTATTAAAAAAACAAATATTTAATCATAAATTCAAATAAAATAAAATAAAATATATCATTGTCATAAATTTTAATTAAAGTTTAAATAAACTCAAGTTCATATAAGTCCAAATAATTTATAAAAGTAAATATAGAATGACGTTCAACACAATGAAAATTCTTTAATTAGTGTTTTGATAAAAAAGTTCACTTTCTCTAATTGATTCCTAAAAAATAAACAAAATAAACAAATAATAAACCTCAATTGCCACGTGCCAAGTATTCTTATTTTGATTTCATCATTTGACAACAAGCATATCATAAACGTCATTGTCTATATAGGATTTGATGTATATGCCCAATTTCAAATAAAGGAAAGAGAAGAATGTCAAGGGATGTACTTGGAAGAAGACAACGTACCAATACTTACTTGAAGTTTGAAGAATGAAGACTGAAGACAAGATGTGTAACTTAGAAAAAATTAGGCCATAATATTTTTTATTAATATATATATATATATATATATATATATATATATATGACAGTACTTTTGTGAATTAAAGTTTAGCAGGTACGGGTATCCACAGGTACGGATACTATGATACCCGTACTCGTCCCGTTAACATGCGGGTATAAAAAATACCCGTATCCGCGGGTAGCGGGTATCATTTTTAATATCTGTTTCCTATTCGTTGCGGGTTTTATCCACGGATACCTGCGGATACGAATTTTTTTGACATCCCTAAGCATGTCTAATTTTACATTGGTTACAACCGATATAAAAATTATCATACTTTATACATCAGTTGCATCAATGTCAATAGTACAACTGATGTGGACTATCCAAAATAATTGATATGAAATATAATTTTTCTAGTAATGGTAAGTGTTGTGGTAAAATATTTTGTTAAAAAATAATTTTCTTTTTCTGTCTTTCCCCTTTTTCCCAAAATAAAAATTTATTTCGGATCTATGATAAAATACCTTGAATATATCGTCATTTGAATGTTTTACCTCCATGTTTGTTGTAGTGTGGTCATTTGAATGTTTTACCTCCATGTTTGTTGTAGTGTGATCTTCTTGTTTAAAAATTTATAGTTTCTAATATTTATTTTGTCATGTATACAATTATGTTATTTTCAAAATAAGTATAATTGAATATGTTGGGTTATATATTCTTTCATATGTTTTGGTTATATATGTGTTATGGTTATACCAACAATCTTTCGTCAAGGGTAGTGACCCCTTTTTGGTTGTGGTTATGCGATCAGTCACTTTAGTGACCCCTTTTTTGTGTTATGGTTATGTGGTTAGATACTTTGAACCACCGGCTCTGATACCACTGTTGGATTATATATTCTTTTTTCATATGTTTTGGTTATATATGGGTTATGGTTATAATCATTGAGAGATTGTGGTTCCATATGATTATATGATATTAGTCTTACATATATAAGGCATTTGACATCACTTTTGCCCCAAAATCTTAAGGTAATGATATTATGGATCTTTATTTTTATATAGTGTTTAACCTTATAATGTTTAACCTTGTCTATTATATCCAATATGAGACTTTTTGACTCACACTTAAACTATTACTAACACACTTGTACTATTACCAACAGAATCATATTCAGTTATATATTTGTACATTATAGTTTACGATAAAATTTACTAAAGAGAAAAGAAAGATAATGTTGAGATGTGAAGGTAAGTACAACCATGAGAAATAATATCATTATAATGATTAGCTTTTTGTTTTTGTCGGCAAAAATCATTATAAGGATTAGTATTATTTGTTGTGAAGTGTAGATAAATATGTAATAATGATGTATCTTATTGGTTGTGGATCGACACATTTGCTCTTCAAATTTAGGTTGAAAATTCATTTTAGTTCTTAAAAAAGTTTATTGTAATTTTTTAATTAAATAATTTTGTTATACCATTAATATATGTTTTAATTGTTAACATAAAAATGTTAACGTTTATATTAGAATAATAGGTATCTTACTCCATTGAGTAATTAACATCAAAATCACTTTTATATATTAACTGTTAAATGACATATTTATAATGGAACAAAATTATTTAACTTAAGACATTGAAATATCAAATCTACACTTAAAATTTTGCATGTTTTAAAATTCTTCATTCAAAAATTATAAGAAACAATAGTGAGTTTAGCAATATCTAATAATGAAACAAATATAAAAAATTAAACAAAATAAGTCTAGTATAAAAATACAATATATATTAATGAAATAATATGATTAAAATATTTCCGCCAACTTTTTCCCTACGCCGTGCTTTAATAACCATTGCTCCAAAAACAAGCCGCCAATGTTTTACCGACAATGTTTCTGCGCTGTCATTTTCATGTTCTTTCTTGTTTTTCTAGTTTAGTTTAAATTCTATAATATATTCTCTTTGTTTTCTACCATAAATAATTTTTCTACTTATTTATTTATAATATAATTTTAAACGATTTATCTATTATACTTTTATATTTCTTATTTCAATGTATATTTATTTATCATATTTTTTTTCTTTTTATTATAATTAATTATTTTATCTCTATATTAACTAAACTAAGGATAAAATTGAAAAATATATTATTTTGAAGTTCAAAAAATAAGAAATAAAAAATTATTAAAAATTGAGAATTAAAAAAGAACTGATAGCTTTTAAATTCATTTTAAGGTCCACCTCTAGTTTTGTCTTATTGGTGACATCCTTTGAAGATGGGAAATAACATGATTTTCACATTTATTGAGATAAACTCCAAATCATAGACGTAGGGCGTAGACATCATGCAACACCTTCAATTGAAATTCCTCATGTAACCCTCTTTGGTTTTACTGTTATTTAGATTTGAGTTTAATTTTATTATGTTGTTTGAAGAAAAAAATATACCGTTAATTTAAATAATTCAACTATAATTTTATACAAAGTAACTTATTATGTTGTATGCAAAAAATATACCGTTAATTTAAATAATTCAACTATAATTTTATAGAAAGTAATAGTCCAATCGTACATGATAATACATAATTCAAATGAAAAATTTAATTTAATTTTCTTCTTTTATTAGAGTTAAAATATTTTCTTAATAAGGTGTTTTTGAGTACCACGATTTTTCATTCTTTGTCCATTCTTCCTTAGTAAATTAATTCGAAATATTGTTTATTCTGATTTCATTTCATTTAGTTTTTCTTCGTAAGATTTTTTTTATCTTATTTGTTATTACAAGACTATTTTTGGTTCGAGTCAAGCAATATCTCCTTTTAAGTATCTTTTCTGTTTGATTTATATATATATATATATATATATATATATATATATATATATATATATATATATATATAGTATTCTGATAAGTATTTAGTGTGAAAATGTCAGTAAAAATCAACGATGTCTTATAGTTTGAACCATTTTAGATTGCTAACAGCCTGATGAATTAAAAGAATGATTGATGGCATGACAACTACATTTATATCATCAATTTTGACAAATGATATATTATTTTTAATTATCCAAACCTCAAATTCAACTTTGTAAAGTATGTATTAACTTTGAGGTTGACTTTTTTTTATTAAATATAAATTGATTTAGAATTCCAAGTGTATATGAATGTATATCTAACATCATCACTCACTTAACCCTAAATAATTGTCAACTATTGCAACTTATTGAAAAGGTTATTATTCACCCCTTCTAGCTTGCATCTATGACCAAAAGTTAGAGCAAAATATTCTTTGTTAGTCTTGTTCTCACTAATCCACAAATAAAATGGGTATGAATGGATGATTCATGAAATAATGAACCTTCTGTAAATTGTAATTTTAAATTATGAAACTAAAAAAATATAGAAAACTTATCGAAAACAATAAAATTATCAACTGTACACCGCAACATACATGTATATTAAAATGTTGGATTAAATATCTTTTTATTTCCTAATTTTAATAAAAAATTAAAATTAGTTTTTCTTTTGACATTTTCTCCAAATTTAGTAATTTTATAGAGATAAAATAATGTAATCATAATTTTTATAAACTAGATAAGAATCACAAGTAAATTCGTATTTGTAAACACTATTTAAGTTTAAATTCATTTTATATTGGAAAAGAATATTAAATATAAATAGGAGTAATACTTTAATATTTTAAATTTTAAATTAAATATGAAGACCAATATAAAAATTTATTTCTCGTATTATTAAAAAGAAATCTCCCTCAACCGTTTAAAACCTACACTTCATTTATTTTATTTTCATCTAAACGCCCAAACTTCTTCAAAATGTCTATCTTTTTCGATCTACTACCTTTTATTTCTGTACTAAATTAAATTTCTACACATACTCGCGCGCGATTTCTATAAATATAAATAGCATTAAAAATACATATGAAAGAAACAACAACTATAGTATCAGAATATTTTTGCACTGGTCAAGCACATACTAGTTCAAACTCATAACATTTCCACTTACTCCCAATTTTAAATTAATTATTTCTTAGACCCTCCTCTTATCCAAATATAAGGTCCAATTTGTAAAATTTCATAGTGGAAAGAAAAAAATTTAACATTTTGAAGGTTATATTGAACTTTGATCACATGTTGTAGTTAAATATAGAGGTCTTTTTAACAACTAGGAGTTAACTCAATTTTTTTAATTAAACCCCGTAACTGCATTTTAATTATACCTCCATTTGCATTATAATTCTAAAAAACTCTTTGACACTTAAGTTAGTAAGAAAGTTTATATCTTTTAGAGTAAGAGAGAAAGAGTATGAGAGAGTCTATGTATTCCTTAGGGAATACTAGATGTATTTATAAGACCTTTTGGATCTTGGATCCATGTGATAAAATAAGTAATGTAATATCAAGAATTATCAGTAAAATAATCACTTACCTCAAATAATAATAATAATAATAATAATAATAATAATAATGTGACACCTTATCTGATATACCAAATATCTTGTAAATATTTGGTATTAAGGAATATCGAGACATAATCAAATTATCGAGAGTTGTCATAATTATTGTTAATATGTAAATATTTGCACCAATAGATGTATCTTATAATATTTTGTAATTTTTTTGATGATGAAGCTAATTAGGCCTTATTGGGTCGCATTACTTAACATCATCTATTGGGTCGGCTAGGTACGTAAGCCCCCACAGTGACATCCATAGTCCCACTATTTTGGGCGGAGCAAACCACCACGATTCCTTGCTTCGTTGCATGGAAAGCTCTAGCCACCATGTCGTCTTTCAGCAAGCTCGAGCCAAACCCATCGAGCAATACTGATAGCGCATCCACACCGTTATAAATGGCCTCATCAAACACCACCAAGATCAGTTTCTCACTAGCAACGGGGGATATCAATAGACCTTGCATGCAACGCGAGCTTTTGGGTGCGCCACCCTTGGTTGTTGAAGCCTTGGTCAAAGATGCTAACTCCAGGGACGATGTTGGTAACATTCACACAATTGTCTTTGGTGGTATCCCATATGAGGACAATGCAATTGTCTAAGGTGGAGCAAAGATGCCCTTGAAATGGCCGACGAGGTAGTGGAAGAAGGTGACCATAGCGAAGTGGTGCTGCTTTGGTGGTTGCAATAGTTTTGGCAACCCTTGGTCAGGTGCGACAATGGTTGACGATGGCAATGTTTGAGGTCTGGTAGGAGAAGATGGAAGATGAAGATGACGATGTATCATCATTTAGCTTGTCAAATTTTGAGTGAAGATGTTGGACATAAGGCAACTTTTCATTAGACAAATTTAGAGAGTGGGGATAACCATGTGATGGTCTTAGAGTAGCTAACTTTGTGAGTAGAGGATTGCTTAAAAAGTGGAGTGCATAAATAAATTATAGGGTGCACAACATACTTTTTCAGAATTTGCCAATTTTGGTCTTATTCTAAAGGTGTTTCGTAGTTTCTTTATTATCACGCCTGTATGAGATTAACATAACTTTTACTACATCAACAAACATTATAATATCAAAAAAATATTTTATGCAACTCAAATGTTATTTTCGATGCATTTTTCTCTCACAAGGCCACCATTGGAATTTGGCCTTATTTTGAAGGTGTTTTGTAATTTCTTTATTTTCACACCTTGTATGAGATTAACATCACTCAAGTTGCATCAACAAACATTATAATATCCAATAAAATATTTTATGTAACTCAAATGCTATTTTCGATGCGTTTTTACATCATGAGGCCACCATTGGAATTTGAAGCTCTTGTTGAGTTAGGTGTTATCAAAGGAATGATAATTTTTTACACTAATTATTCATAAAATTTGAATAAAAAATATTTAATGAAAGAAATAGAGTGTCAAGATAGCATTCTTACAAAGGCATTGCAAAATTGTGACCATAAATATTCATGGTAGCTGATTGTGAGGATTTATGGACAATCTTCATTGTCGATATTAATAATGAGTTATCCCATCATGTAAGGATTGTATAAAATGTGGAGGTAGGATAAAGTTTTACTCGGGCCCCATGGTCAGTGGCGGATCTTCGACTAATATCTTGGTGGTGCCAAAATTTGGGTTGAATTACTCTTTTTTGGTCGATTTTTTCATAAAAAATGTCAAGTTGGTCTTCTAATTTTTTTTAGTCTCAATTTGGTCCAATTTTTTTAAAATTGATGCAATTTGATCATTTTTGTTAAATTTCTTGAAGTGAAGCAAAGATTTTTCATCAAGACTGACATTACGATTATGTCAGTTACATCAATAAAGCAAATCATCTTTATTCACAACTTTAATTTTGATTAAAAAACCTTGATCTAATTCAGAAAATTTAAAGAAAAAGAACCAAATTGCATCATTGTTTCAAAACCTAGATCAAATTGGGACTAAAAAAAATTGAAGGACTACATATTTTTTAACGAAAATAGAAACCAAAAGAGTAATTTCAAAATTTTTATATAAACTAATTTAAATATTGTATTTTTTTATGATAATAAAAAATAATAAAAATAGAATTATTGTTATCATTATAATTATAAAATAAATACAAATAATTTTTCATAATATTACTATAATTAATTTTTATTTATAATGATTAAGTTTCAAATAAAAAAATGATTAAATTAAACAAGTGATCACTTAAAAGAAATGTTAATAAAATTATTATTTTTATTTTTAAAAGTATTTAAAAGATAAATGTGAAAATGTGAAAAACAACAAAAAAAAGAACTTTTTCTTTTTATATAAATATAGATGTATAAAAAAAATTTAAAATATCAAATATATAAAATATATTAAAAGTATTAATTTTTAAATATATACTTAAAATTATATATTAAATAAATTATATAAATATAAAATTTTTGGGGGGGCCATGGCCCCCCTAGTCCCTTGAATGGTTCGCCATTGTCCATGGTGAGCGCCAAATATTCTTTCTGGGATTAGACGTGTGGACATTTAGACAGGTGGCAAGATCTAAGTGGATTGAAGAATCTTAATATATGCTCATGTGGGTTGAAACATAAAGGAAGATTCACCTCCAAAAGACTCTTTGACGCTCAAGTTAGTAAGAGGGTTTGGATCATTTAGAGTAAGGAAGAATGAGTATAAGAGAGTATGTGTATTTATTGGGAAATACTAGATGTATTGATAGGGCCTTTTAAGCCTTGGATCCATGTGATAAAACAATAATGTAATATCTAACAATATTAGTAAAATAATGACTTACCTCAAATAAGCAATGATTACTTGATATTGAAACAATAAAAAAAGGTATGACCACGGGTAGAGGATATACCCTTTACTCAATCAGGATAAGGATGAGACAAATACATTTAGACTCGTTAGGTATAGAGATGCGGATGGAGATGGATATTTACCTTAGGGTGGTATGAAATAATGAAATATGTCCTTGCTCCACCCCTCTATTGCCATCCCTATTAGAAACAAGATCCCTTGATTTTTGTATATCCAATATTACCTTTTAATGTTGTCATTTATTACAATTAATATTATTGTCAATCAATGATTGTAAACACTACTTGTTACCTTATTTATTTCCAATATCTTAATGCTAGTTGTAGTCATATGATCATCTATTGCTAACATTTGTTATGTATGTACATTATTATCGTCATATTAATACACCATTCTCTTATATATATATATATATATATATATATATATATATATATATATATATATATATATATATATATATATATATATATATATATATTTTATATATTTTTTTTTTTTTTTTTTTTTATTTTT
>Ga0214545_1011043_pt1 | contig 12693 bp, 7 predicted proteins | sample CNSS4metaG_FD_160064 | JGI IMG/M metagenome (GOLD analysis project Ga0214545, IMG submission 160064) | Root nodule microbial communities from cowpea collected in UCLA plant growth center, Los Angeles, California, USA - CNSS4 | ecosystem: Host-associated > Plants > Roots > Nodule | place: USA... | reverse complement strand
TATATGTTGATGATATGTTAATTGCATCACGTGACAAGTTTTCTATCAGGAAATTAAAAACTCAACTAAGCAATGAGTTTGAAATGAAAGAATTAGGTGCAGCAAAGAAAATTCTTGGTATGGAGATCGCAAGGACCGTCAAGCTGGTAAATTGTTTTTATCTCAACAAAGGTATATTGTGAAAGTACTTGATAGGTTTAATATGAATGATTGTAAACCTGTTTCTACTCCACTTGCTGCACATTTCAAGTTATCCTCAGATCTTTGCCCATATATAAAGGAAGATATGGAGTACATGTCACATGTTCCTTATGCTAATGCTATTAGCAGTCTTATGTATGCCATGATATGCACCAGGCCAGACCTTGCATATGCTGTTAGCATGGTAAGCCGGTATATGCATAATCCCGGCAAGAAACACTGGAGTGCTGTAAAATGGATTTTTCGGTATCTAAAAGGTACTTCTCATGTTGGCTTGGTATTTGACAAAAAAATTGGCTACAACTGATAATGTTAGTTGTAGGATATGTTGACTCAGATTATGCTGGTGATCTTGATAGAAGAAGATCTCTCTCAGGTTACATTTTTACCCTCTGTAATAGTGCTATCAGTTGGAAAGCAACACTTCAATCTATTGTTGCATTATCTACAACCGAAGCAGAGTATATTTCAACCATAGAGGGAGTGAAGGAGGCTATTTGGCTCCGAGGTTTGGTAAATGAACTTGGTCTAACACAGAAAGTTCTTACTGTGTTTTATGATAGCCAAAGTGTTATTCATTTAACCAAGAATAATCGTTATCACGACAAGACCAAACACATCAATATAAAACATCACTTTATTAGAGATGTTGTTGTTGTTGGAGAAATTATGGTTGAAAAGATTGACACTTCTGAGAATCCAGCAGACATGCTTACCAAGCCGCTTCCAGTTACCAAGTTTAAACATTGTTTGGACTTGGTTGGTCTATACAACATTTGAATGCCCTTTGGGACTTTATCGGACGATGAACACTTGTAGAATTCGAACCAAGGTGGAGATTGTTAGAATATGTGGTTCTCATTCAATTCCTAATACCACACGTTACTTAAGCACTAATTATTAATTATTTACTGCTTAAGTTTTGAAGACTCTTCATATGGCCTATTTACTGGTTCAGTTTTGAAGACTCTTCATATGGCCTATTTACTGGTTCAGTTTTGAAGACTCTTCATATAGCCTATTTACTGGTTCAATTTTGAAGACTCTTCATATGACCTATTTACTAGTGCAGTTTCTGAAGACTCTTTATATGGCTTATTAACTAGTTCAGTTTTGAAGCCTATAAATAACATCTCCATGACTTGAAAAAAAGATAGAACAACATTTTATAGAGACACACTTTGTAATATACACCTGAGTGTTTTTTTTTTTGTGAGGATTCTTGTTTCCATTCAAGAGCTTTGTACTCTTCTTTTCATAGTGGAACTTTGTTCATTATCATCCCGTGGTTTTTCCTCTTATATTCAAAAGAGGTTTTCTACGTAAATCCTTGTGTGTTATTTCTCTTGCTCTTTTACTTATTTCTCTTTAATTTCCAATTGTCACGATCTTGTGCTTCTGCATGCTACGATACCATAACAGAAAGAATATTCAAATTTGTGTCAAACAAGATTGTTCCCAAAAAATGGTAACTTAAATTTAGAAGTGAATATACGCACACAAATTTAGAAAAAAGAAAATATTACTTTTAAAAATTATATATAAATTGATACATAGTTTTTCTTATACCAAATAATGATTATCGTGTTGCTTTTATCCCATTTACATACTTCAATTTCTTCTTATCTATTATAATTACAACAAACATTCACTAAAATTCATATTCATTTAAGTTGTTATTTCGTCTAAATCTACATTTGAAAAAAATAATTATCATTTTATATTTTTTGTGTTTTTTTTTTTATTTTTTTAAAATATATTAAATTTTATATTATTTTATATTTTTTATATATATATATATATATATATATATATATATATATATATGAAGAAAGAGAAAATATATGAATAAAATAAAACAATAAATTCTTCTTGTACCATATTTTTTGTATATGACATATCTTATATTTCAACACTCATAATATTTCATACTATAATTATATGATCCTAATAATTCATATTATAATATATTTCTTAAAATTTTACAAATTTATATTTTAATTAGATCCGTATCAAACTTTCAATATCAAGATGGAAACTTAAGACAATGTTTAGTGTACCATTAAGCATCGGACAATGTTCTTGTTTCTATTTTCACGCCTTACAATGAACCTTTGTTCAGAATAATTAAATGGAAAAATTTGCAGAATTAAATTAAGTAATCAGCTCAAATAACTATGGTGTGAATCCAATAGATAATATTATGAAATAAACTTTTCTTTTTTTAAATTTCAAATTCAACAATTAGATAATATTATAAAAAAACCCATGCAATTTGTTAGAATCGGAAGTAAATTAGTATAAAAAGATGAGTTTTTCTTTTTAGAACGCAGGGATACATTATTTATTTTGATACACACATATTTTAACTATTTGCACTTCTGTATCCAAGTGTGGGAACATTTGACCAAATTTATTAATTGATATTCAAAAACTGAACTTAAAAATATGTTTGAGTGAGGTAATGAAGATAGTTGACAAGTAGAAGAGCAGAAGTTGTGGCTTCTCTAAAACAAGTTTGGGCCCACAACAAATCAAGTTGCAAGTCAAACAATAACTATATGGCCATGGACATGGACATGAACATGACATGGGTCAGTAACTATCATCCATTCATATTCTCTCTTAAATATTCACCAAATTCATATTCACTTAAACACAATTTCTCATAGACTTATGTTTCTATACTAAATATGTGAAAAAACCCACCTCAATTTGTTCACCTACAGGAAAGTTTATAATAATAAATTGAGTAAACCAAAATACTTAAAATTCATCTAATGACTTGAATATGTAATAGTTAATAAAATATGATAATATTATATATAAATTTTAAGTCTAGTTCATATTTACAAAAGCTAGTTTTTAAGTTAAGAAGTCATTTTTTATGATTGATATATTATGATTTGATTTTATATATAGTAGGTGTAGGATTTTTAATACATTTCTTTATGAAAAATCATAAACATACCTTCTACACATCGATGACTAAATTTTTGTAAATGATTTAATAAAATTACAATATGTTTAACAAATTTTATTATAACAAACTTTGATATCATATTAAAAAATAAATTTAAATCTATCATATTTTTTTATAAAATGAAATTATAAAGTAACATAATTTAACTTTATCTTAATAGAAAAATCTGTGAAATATAATGGATGTGGTGAATAAAAAAAAGAAAGATATTTATACTATTATGGATTAAAAAATTTCATACTAACAGAAAAAAAAATATAGTTATAATAAATTAACCTCTTAATGGTAGTTTAGAGTTATAATTAAATATTTAGATTAGTTTTTTAAGAAATAAGTGCACTAATTGATCATTCTTTGATTAAATTTTTTGAATAACCTGTCACATTTATAGTGTTATTTAAAAAGTTGGAAGAATGGATAGCGACACAAAGAACACGGTCCGTACATATAACTCATCCCACCCTTTCAGGACCATCTAGAGTTCTTTCAATATTATTCGACATCCACCACTAACCATAATAATAATAATAATATTTATTATTATTAATTCATTGTTTTTCTACACCAAATATAATAACCTTAGACGTTTTCCGTACTACTTTTTAAATACCACTGTTTATGTCATTACAATTTAACTGTATTCCAAAAATACTGTATGTTGGCCAAAGTAGAGAAAGAGACATTTTGAAAATACAAATTATTAAAAGATTATAATTAAAAAACAATTTACAAAAAAGAGTGATTTTGTATAGCAAGTCTCAAGTGGTTAACAAAGATGTTTACACAAGACATCAAATTGGGTCACATTAGATTTGTTATATGCATTGTTCACTTCAATCCACTTTTTCTATTTATCATTGACAGTAATACCATAAGTTATGTGGGTATTTTTGAATTTAGAAATTGTTGGAGTATTATATAATGAAAATATTGGTATTTATTGTAAGAGTGTGGGAAGTGAGAGAAAGCTTTGTAAGATTTTATTTATATAATAAAATAAGTATGGTTGAAATAGTTTATAAAACAAATAATTCAAAATAATTTGATGTCAAATTAAATTTTTTATAATATAACATAAAGTTAAAATAAAATAAAATTTAAATTAAAACATAAAATTGTTATTAAATTTTACTAAATAAATAAAAATTGGTTTTCATAATAAAATTCTATTAAAATAAATTATCAAAACTTACTTAAATAAACTTTATTTTATTTTCGTTATTTAATTATCTTTAATTTTAATGTAAATATATATTAACAAAAATAAAATCATTTTAATATTTTTTTAGTTATTCATTTTATTATGGTAATAAATATATTTATAAATATTTAATTATTATATCTTACATATCAATTTTAAAAATATATAATAAAATTAATTTAAAATTTAACTAATTAAATTTAATATTTTCTTACAAAATTAACTATTAAACATTAAAATATTTATTGTATTAAACATTAAATATCATTATTATAATATTATTTACTTTAATTATTTATTGTATTATACTTTTAAATTATTACTCTCTTTAATCATGTACCAACTTAATCCTAATTTTATATTTCAACATTCATACTTGTTGACAATTTATGTTTAGCTATACTAAATCCAATTAAGGTTATTACACAATTAATAAAGAGACATATGTCGTAAAACTAATAAGCTGGATTAAAATGCTCATGAAATGAAAGGGATGATTTAAAAATAGTTGATGTTGAATACTTATCCCGGTTTTAAAGGTATGCTTCTAAGAAATATCTAGTTGTAGTCATTGAAGAATCAGTTTTCTTAAATAAATCTTTATGTGCTTTGACAAGTTATTTATTGTTAACTTTTCAAAAAAATTGCATTTTAGCCTCCATAATTTCAAGATCCATGTTTTTATATATATATATATATATATATATATATATATATATATATATATATATACCTTACCCAAGAACCGAATACTGTTTGTTATAATCACTTTATAGAACTAGTTTAAAACACTTAAGATAGGGCTTCATAAAGAAATTTTAACCAATTTACAAACAAATATACAGTTAAGTTATCAAGAAATAATCTACTTAAGTTCATTAAAATATCATTTCCAGTAATTGGAATATTGAGTCTACAATAAATCATTACAAACAGTGGTGGGTGATTAAGGTTTGGAATATGAACATTAAACACCTGTATTTCCCCTTCTTTGGACTGGTTTGTAAAGCACGACTGTAACATATTTAGAACGGAAACGATGAGTGAATCCCAAAGCCACCACAGATCTTGGGGACTCTCTATTCTCGATGTAAAGATGATTTAGAATCACATTCTGAGGCAATGGAACTGTTCCTGCAGTGTCTCTGGTAGAATGATAATTGAGCAAAGTGTGTTGCAAATGTGAAGGCACCATAGGCGGATCCCTTGCTTCATCTTCATTTCCAGGGTAGACATTGTTGTAACTGGATTCAGGTGATTTTGGAACTTCAAATCCCACCACAGTTGCTTCATCCTGCAGGTACATAATTCTATCTTTCAGACCAACTAGGCTACTGCAGAAAACTAATTGATGAAATTACAAAGAATAAATCACTTGCATGATTTTCAGAGTGAGAATTGCTCATCTTGGAATTGGAACCCAACTGCTAACGGTGTGAATGCATCAATTAGAACCCAGGTGAGATTCCAATATACCTGAACAAAGAGTAGCTTTTAATGCATATACTTGATGCCGGTTTATTAGTTAATCAGAGACAACATTTGCAAACAACCACTCTACAAGCACAAACACACATCAAATCTAAAACCAAAATTAAACCGACTCAGACAACAATATGAATCATTTGTCCTCGCATATATGTCAAAAGGCATGCGTGCAAGGGAGAATGCTAGTGCACAAAGCCAAGATGGACAATTGGTGTTTTATGGCAATAGATCAATTAAGTTGTTCAGTAATTTCAATTCTAGGGGTAAAATGAGCAATTGTTTCTTCAGTCTATGACTCTAAGAACAAAGAGAACGTAGTTTATAACCCATAATTATATCCTCAGCCCAAATCTTCTAGACCAACTAAATCACCACCCTTCCCAGCATGAATTGCAGGTTCAACTACGTAACAGGGACCTAACCCGCAAACTTCTCTCATGTATTCATTTCGGTCAACGTCAATGATAATAAAGAAAACACGACACAAGAAAGTTCACTCATGCCAAACTTGATCAAAAGAAATCTACAACTTTAGGAATGAGAACTCCCCGAGTAGTAAAGTGTATTACTATAAATCTGAGTCTATATCATGCACTACTTGCAACGTTCACTCAAAAATAAGTTCTGTAGGCAACATCTTTGTAAATTCTTTCGAACTCACCTTTAGCATGAATGTAAAATGCCTGGTCACTGGCCAACCCCACCTGAGATAACTACCCCCTCCCAAAGGTGAAAAGAAATTTATAAGATTCATGTATGGATGAGAAAAATAATTTCACAAAATAAAGTATTAATGGCACTACTTTAGTCAATGAAAGATTGAGCTCCGCCGTTTTTAATCTTCCAAAATATTACAGCTATTTAACTTCTTTGAGCATTCCTTTATGATAGGCCATAGACCAAAGAAATAGAAATGTTGATCAACTCATGACTAACTCATAACAGATTAAAACAAAAAAAAAAGAAAAAAAACTTACAGTGTCCAATGTTTAAGAAAATTTGCACTCAATTATTTTAATCTAAATACATTTCATTCCAATCCAGCCATCAAAGTTGGGAAAAGCTAAACTGTCTAACATAGGCAGGCATATACTTGGCTTAATCATAATGGTACACGCTAAAAACTAGCATTTGGCTGAATGAAACTAGGATTAAAATTTTCATCAATAGAAAAACTGGATATACGCAAATAATAATCTCAAAAAAACTCGCTCCACAAATACCAAGGAGGAAAAACATAAGCAATAAGCCATAAGCACCGGTGTTTAAACAAGCAATTATAATACAAAGACACAGGTTGAAACCATACATGACAACAATGCCACCGCCACTCTGGACGGAGATTTTCAAATTGAATTCAAGGGAGGCCCAATCCACTCAAAATGAACACAACTAAATACACTTACTAAAAACACAAGCCAAAAATACTCCGTTCTAACCAACAATCAAGCTATAAGCATACATGAAAAATTACAAGCCCTCCTCATAAAGCAACATTAAATCCCTCCATAAGATTATAATTTATAACTGCATTTCTTTCTCCACGAAAACTTGCCCCTAAATCGTTACTTCATAAGCAACATAGAATCATAAACCAAGATGCAGTTCCCATGTTTCCTTCTATTTCCCACAGAATAAAAAACAAAACCAAACATTCCACCCAAACAACCAAAAGCCGAAAACAGAGCACACATTCATTATTTCTATTTTCAAAACAAAATACCCCAAATCGAGCATTCTAGTTCCCCTAAATTCGAGCTGCAAACCCAAACTCGATACAACGGCCCCACAAAGGAGGAAAATTTCACCAATTCACCAAAAATAAAAAAATAACAATCACCGCCAAAACGACATGGCAGGTGCAGAGCACATTGAAGAAAGAAACGTGGAGAGAGAAAAGTAAATGTACCGCGTCGCACGATATGGTGGAATTAGGCGAATTGGAGAAAGAAAGCGAAAATCAAAAGCATGAATTGAAGGCAAATGAGATATGAAAGATGAGAGGGAAGAAAGGGAAAGTGGAAGTTTGAAACCCTAATATGGCGATGGGAAAAGAAAGCAATGTTTGTGTTATGTTGTGATGTGTGGTGTGTCCGGTCACGAGAAATTTTGTCTGGACAAGTTAAATAGAATTAAATAATAGGTTCGGTTATCGAACAATAACTATAAACTAATTCAATAACATAACACCCCGTTTCACATGTCGTTTTCTTTATTTTTTTTTCCATGCATTTATAATAGAAAACAGAATAAGAATTTGTGAATTATTATCATTTAATTACATATGTATGATAATATTAAAAATTATATTTTAAATTTAGTTAATTTTTTTTTTCATAATATAAGTTATGAAGAATCTAATAAATTGTAAAATATTTTTCCTATAATTTGTGAAAGTGATGACTTTTTATTTTTTCTTCCAAAAATATTTATAAATAAATTTATAGAAATTTGGTTTCTATAAAATTAATCAAATTTGATTTTGTATCTAATTTTCTTTCATCCTTCTAGACATTTGGAGATTGTTGTTATCGTCTCTATAAAATGAGAAAAACTTAAATACAGACAATTTAAAAAAAAAATATTATCCTTCCAAAATTTGAAGTAAATATCACATATTAATATTATATTATAGACATTAGTAAATGTCAATTGAAATTTTCATGCAATCTCTCTTTCAAATTAGTTGTTAATTAGTTTTGAAAAATACCGGGGAAAAAAATCATTATTTTGTATCTGTGATGGATGGAGGAAAAAGAACTAAAACTACCTCATTTTGTAGAAATTTAAAACATATTAAACGTGATAAAAATTATAAAATAATTTAATTAAAATACAAAATATATTATATTAATATAAAATTATTAACTATTAATTTTAATAAATAGAACAATGAATAAGGTACGAGAATAAAAGTAATTGTAAATATGTATTAATATTTTTATTATTAAATAGTCAAATATACAATTTAATGTTCTATATTTATATTTATTTAATAAGAAAAAAATATTATTAAAGTATTTCGAAAATTTTTTGTTATTAATTTAGTATATTAAGTCAATACAAATATTATTTTATCACATTAAATGTGTTAAAAATTGTCTTTAATGTTGTCTAAAGTAGTATAAAGTGGTGTGTTTAGAAAGAGAGTGGAAATAATTTTAAAAAATGTGACATCTATATTCATGATATGCATCACATATTTTTATTTATTTTGTAAAACTATTTAATTGAATAATCTTAACTTTTGTTCCAAATTATTACATATATTTTTTCCACCTTTTCTTTTATATATGCTTTGACAAATAGGCCATTAAGTTGTATCCTACGAGAAACCAATTAGCTATGGTTAATGGAAGTCAATGGACAATGAATTGAGAGCCATGAACTAAAGTTGAGCAAACTTTAGGAAGCAAATTCAATGGCATTAACTTCACTTCAAAATCAACCACACAAAAAGCCTAGGAGAAAGTGGAATCCCAAGTGGAAAAGATATTAATTTCTTCAAAGTCTATACAAAAGTCAAAAGTCAAAACCCATAAACATTCAAAGTAAAAGTAAAAGAACAAAAAATAAATGTTTTATTTTTTTAACAAGAACAAAATTTGACAAGTTAGTGAAAAGATTACCCCATATAGTTTGAAACATGTGCGGACGCACTAGGGGTGTTTGTTTCTATGTTTTTTTTTCTTTATGTAATAAATATATATTATATTAGAAGATATTTAAAGTTTGTGAAAAGAAACTTAAATATAATGTTAGATAATGCAGAGCAATATAAGAGTAAATGATCTAAAAATACAAAAATTAGAAAATAAAAAAATATATAAAGAGTACAAGATCCAAAATATAAATGTTAGTCAATGTAAAAAATGTAAATATAAACTCTCTAAAATTAGAAAGGTTAGAAATGTAGAAAAATATAAAAAGTATACAATCCAAAAAATATATAGGATAGACTATACATAAAAATATTGAGTAGTGATCGGACATATTAGAGTAATGTCTATTGCTAGATTCGTCTGATATATATTGCTGGTGTTGATTCTTAAGTGAGTATTCACCAAAGTTCCAAGTCCCACATTGAGTAATGTGAAGAAGAGAGTAGCAGAAAAGTATTATAAAAGTAAAAAGTTGGTTTTAAAGTTGTCACCATAACTCAATATGTCTCTTGGGTGTATGAGGGGTTTGGGTAGTTGTGTGTCATTCTAAGGTTTGTAATTTTTGCCAGAAAAATTTTGGTCCACAAAAAATTACAGTGATAATTCTTTTTATTGAGTGTTTGTTAAAAAATTTCCTGTGTGCTTTTATTTATTTTTCTGCTTTTATTTTGAGTGTGCTTCCGCTTGAAGAAATTATTATTTTTAGTGCGTGATTTTCCAACAGTTGGACTCCTCTAATTAGTATATGAAGTAATTCGTCTAATATATATTGGTAGACTCATCTAATTAGTGTATATAGAAAGTCATCTAATATATTGGTAAGACTCATTTAATCAACGTGTGGACACACTCGTCTAATACATATATATTTCTCGACTTGCCTAATCAGTATATAGAATGACTTGTCTAATATATATATTGCAACAATTTTCTACTCAATATATGGATAGACTCGTCTAATGTGTGTTAGAACACTCATTTCATTAGTGTATGAACATACTTGTCTAATGTGTTTTCCTATACTCATCTAATCAATGTATGAAATGACTTGTGTAATGTGTTTTGTTATTCCTATCTAAAAAATTAATAGACAGAGTCGTCTAATATGTATTCAAGGCTCCTTTGATCAATGAATGATCAGACTCGTCTAATGTATATTAATAGACCCATCTAATATGTATTAATAAACTCATCTAATTTGTGTATGGACAAATTCATCTAATGTGTATTGCAAGACTCATCTTATCAATGAATGGATACACTCATTCAATGTGTATTAATAAACCGTCCAATTTGTGTATAGACAAACTCGTCTAAAATATATCGTTATACTTGTTTAAACAGTGTATGGATGGATAGGCTAGTCTAATCAATAAATGACCAAATTCGTCTAATACAAATTAATAAATTGGTTTTACTGTGTATGGATATGATCATCTAATATATATGAACATTCATCCAATCATGAATAAAAAGACTCGTTATAATGTGTAATAATAAATTATCTAACTCGAGAAAAAAATTGTATTAGAGACGTTATTAGTAAAATAATTTTTTTTAGAAGAATTGATTTGATTCAGCATAACTGAGTTATGGAATGAAAATAAAACTGACCAATCTATACTAAAAAAACAATAAGAAAATATGATGAACCTAACTGTGTTTTTGTAGTCTTATACGTCGAGTTATACACACATCAATGTGGTTTTAATCTTGAAAGACTTTGATAGACCATTTTAAGAAAGTCAAAGTGAAACTGACAAAACTACTAAAGATAAAATAAATATCAAGTGTAATTTTTTTTTTCAGTTTTATATTCAGTTTATACACGGATGAACTTAACATGGCCATTAAAAGACTTTGACACATGAAGTGTTGAAGTTTCTTTACAATTATGTGTCTATAAATTGATATTCATGTTCCTTAAAATTTCACGACAAGAGCATCTACAGAGCATACAGAGACTCAGAAAAGTTTTCGAAAAAAAAAATGAAAAGTAACAGAGTTGCAGTTTTAATGTTAATTATGTTGGGTTTTGTACAAATTCTAAAAATTGGAGCAATCCCATGTCCTGCGAAATGTGCTATACAATGTTTAAATTCACCTTTAACCTATCCTTATTGTTATGTTACTTGTCTTGCATTATGTGGAAGTCTCCCCAAATGTGCTAAAAGCTGTGGTATAAACAAGTCCATCACCATTTACATTGGTATTTATTCTCTTATCACATTCATATTTCTTTAACATTTTATTCTTTATACTTAAATTAACCATGTTTTTTAATATGTTTTTTATTTATTATTAAATTAATGATGTTTTCACATCTTTCTTACAATGATTTTACGTATATCAGATGCTGCTGGTAAGGTGACTAATGTGGTTGATTCTTGCTTGCATAAGTGTCTGAAATAGAGAAGTAATAACTTTGAAGAACATTTAAGACCAAGATTAGACATATTTCTCATACTCCATTGTAATGAAAACATGAAAAATAAATAAATTTTAGATTATTATCTGCTCTAACTTTTGTATTAATTTTAAGTTAATATGTCAAATGTTTATTATGCATAGCCAAATTTGGGACAAAGTATTTTTGTTATTTTATGGGTTTTTTCGGAGTTTGATTCTCGATTCTGATACCACACTTTCTAATCTACTATACTTCTTTTTTAATATCAGATTAAATAAACGAAAACATTTTCATTGATTCTTGCTGTTGAATAAACTATTTTTAGATCAATGAATTTAATTAATATAAACGAGATTCTTGTTAAGATATTAATAATATGTCGTTGATCCGAATGCAGCTAAGTTTATTTTCCGTAAATAATATTCAAACTAAGGTCTTGTAAGTTATAAAAAAAAAAAAAAACGCATTTGAGAAAAAGACCATTATCAAATCAATTGACAATCAACATTTTACATAAGAACTTAGTAACTAGTTTAGAAATAATTCACACCAATAACACAATAATAAAATCAAATAAAAATCCCTAGAACAAAATTTGTGCAAAATAAAAATTATATATATATATATATATATATATATTATTGAATTAGAACATATTTAAAGTAACTGTACTTATTTATATATATATATATATATATATATATATATATATATATATATATATATATATATATATATTTTTTCTATT
>Ga0214545_1011032_pt1 | contig 12716 bp, 9 predicted proteins | sample CNSS4metaG_FD_160064 | JGI IMG/M metagenome (GOLD analysis project Ga0214545, IMG submission 160064) | Root nodule microbial communities from cowpea collected in UCLA plant growth center, Los Angeles, California, USA - CNSS4 | ecosystem: Host-associated > Plants > Roots > Nodule | place: USA... | reverse complement strand
AAAAAGCTATTTTTAACATGTTTTTGTATCTCATGCTCAATAAACCCAATTATAGGAAATCCCAATTAAATCAATCTTTAAGCACACAAATTCAATTAAATACCCATAATTAAACATTAAATGAGGACAAAAATACGCACTCATCAATCGCTTAGCGTAGAGCAAGGGTTTTTAGTTAGTTAAGGGGTTGAGATCGATAAGTTCATCAAGTCTCGATGGTTGTTGGAAGAGAAAATGAAGAGAGCATAGTTTTATTTCTACCCAATGAGTGAATTTTCGAGGACAAAATTTTTTTCTTCATGGGGAGAATGTGAAACCCCTTTGGTTTTAAATACTCACATTTTAGTAAAGAGAAAATCAGTCTCCCTTTTCTCAAGAAACCCTTCCTTCCATCGTCTCCCTTTTTCCCTCTCTACCTCTCACTAACTCTCAAACCACTGATATTTTTCTTCTTATATATCTTCCATCCTTTTTGTAATACAAACTGGATTAGAGACCACTACAAAGCCCTCATCTTTCTGACTGAACGTCCTTCTTCTCCGAGTAAGTCTAAAGGCTGACTAGGGTCTCATTTTCTTTTACTTGCAATCTGTGTTTCAGAATCCTAGGGTTGAGTTTTGGGGTTCCTGCATCCTCTTCAGTTTGGGGTTTTCCTTTCTTAGAGTTGGTAGTTATTTAAAGGTAAGGGAAGCTAGAACTCCTTTTTCTTTGAAATTGATTGTACTTATTTTCGTTTTGGAATGTGCTGATTATGTTGGATTGATGATTGCATTGTAGGGATTTGTTGAATGCGTGTGATTTAAGATAAATTTCATGGGAATTGAGATTGTAACATGGAATTGGACATGTTTCTGACTTACATGGGGCTTAAAATGGATTTTAGGCTGATTTGACGTTGTCAAATTGCAGAATTCGTGTTTCTGTGTTATGAAGACTCGTTGGGCGAGCCAAATGTCTAGCTGGGAAAGTTTGGCTTTTCAACTCTAACTCATCTCGCGAAATTTTAAATTCTCGCTTCGTTAACCGTCGAAAGATCCTTTTGAAGTATGATGATGATAATGGTTTTATGATAACTTGTGGAATGTTGATGATGAAAGAGTTTCAAGGAAAATTCTATGTTGGATGGTGTGGTTAGTGTATGCATTGATATAGAAGATGTCTAGATAAGGAAAGGTATTCTAAACTATGATAATCACTTACACTCTTAGAGTAAAATGATTATGTGGTGAGAGTGGCAGAAGGTCCTAGTCTTGGGAGGTGTTTTGAGCCTGAGACATATTGGGATTAACCTTGTGGTTGATTGGGTGATAACCCCTTGTGATTAGACTCTAAAGAGTCTAGTAAATGTTAAATTTAAATTTTGTTATCACATTCTCTTACTGACGATTTCAAATTTTAATCCAAAATTTATTAGTATTATATATATTATGAGAATTTTTTCACAATTTAAAATAAGAGAATGATTTGATTTCCAATGAATTAATTTTGAAATTTATTTTCAAAAACACGGGAGGAATATATTACTTAATATTATCTATTGTTTGATGTTTGAAAAAAATCGACAATAAGATGAAAAGTTCGGTTTTCAAGAATATTAAATGAAAAAAAAATAGTTTCCAATTTAAATTCAATAGAATATAATATTATACAAAATATAAAATGATAATATTACATTAATTCTACATAAACATAAATTTATTCTTAAATTAATATTTAAATTTAATCATAAATTGGTATAAGGTTAAGAATATGAACATAATAAGTAATATTAGATCAATCATCTTCTAAACACATTAATGGAAGAATATTTTGATTTTCAATACAATATTTTTAAGCCATCCTTTCAATTTTATTAAAACTAATTACTGATCAATAATATATAACAACAATAGTATATAACAACAATAAAAGATTGAATGTTAATGATTAATGATAAATAAACAACAGATAACACCTCCAAAAACTATCATGATATAAAAATTTTATATTTTATATATACTTAAAATTGATAAATAATACTTTTTGGATTGTCGTAAACCCTATTTATATGTTTGACTGATGTTTCACAATTCGTTGAGTTTCACAAATCATAATTGTTGTTGTTCATAATAAATGAAGTCATAATTCAAAAAGATGATGTGTTGGAAGAGGGAAATTTGCAAGATTCTTGGAAGATGAAAAGTTGTTGACATTTGATAACATAAATCTTGGAAGACAAAAATAATATGAGAAGTTTTTTTATTGACAATGTGACCAAAAGTTTTTCATTTATTCTTTATATTATTGACATTGAAAGTTTATTCAACAAGCTACCTTGAACTTTAAGAAGATTTTTGAAACCTATATAAAGTTTTTTAAAAAGGTAGGTAGAATTTTAAAATATATTCTATTTAAGATTATAATACAATAAATTCAAATAAAACATTGCATTGAGACACACAAGAAGTTATTGGTTTCTTCATAATTAATGCTAATCAATGACGAAAACATGTTGGAAGAGACAAAAATTTCTTCATTTTTAAGAAGTTGAGAAAATATACCTTGGAAGTAGAAGAAACTGACAAAAAAAAAATTATTCTTCCTAACTTTTTTTATTTTGGAAGATGAAAAGTAGGTTTTGAAAAGTATAAAAAGCTTATTTAGTAAGCTACGTCAAAAAAAGTTCATAATTTTTAATTTGATAATTAAATGTATTTAAGGCAAGTAATTTTATTTGTCTTTATTAATATTATTATTAATTAATAAACAAAAAGTGTAATATATAATGACTATTTTTAAAATAAATTAATAAATACCTAAATTTTTCCATAGAAGAGGATAAAATATTAACACTTATAGAAAAATATTTGTTAGTTGTAAATCTTTCTTCTACCCTGAAGTTTTCAAAACATCTATATTATCATTAATGAGACAAATTTATTGAGTGAGCAACTTCATTTTAACTTTGTTCGAAAATTTAGAAATTTAGATTCTACCTTTATAATCTGCATTTATTATAAAAATAAAATGTAGTTTATGATTTGCATTTACTTCACTATTATAATTATTAAATAGTAAATATTATATTATAAAATAACATTAAATATTATATTTGAAAATATTCACTCTCAAGGTTAGAAAACATTTTAGTCGTGTAATATTGGTAAATTCCACACCAAATCCTAATTAATTTATTGTATTACAATTTTCAATTTAATTTATTTTAGCAAAAATAGCTACCTTGTCCAAGAAACTTTGTAAAGGTTTCTAAAGCTGTCATCTTGTCATATTTACTACTTCAAAACATTAATTATGAAGACCACCAATTCTGTTTTTTTGGGACAATGCACTCTCCCAAGACATTAAATGAATGTTATATCTTCAATACACGCCTTCTCCATGATGCCTTTTTCCAACCTCTGTCTACACGAAGATTAAGTTTTTCCACATAGGTTTGTGTGCTCTTATGTTCTTAGTAGAGTTGTCAAAATGGGTCGTCCGGCCCGGGTTGGCCTGACTCACCACGGGTTGGCCACTTAGTGGGCTAACCCAACCCGACTCACTTGTTAGCGAGCCAAAAAACTTCAAATCTGGCTCGACCCACCACAGGTTGGTGGGTTAAACGGGTTAGCTCACTAGCCCATTTAATTAAAATAAAATATAATTTTTTTTTCTTAAGTCATAAATTATAATTTGGATTAAAATTTAAATAAACTTCAATACAATCTAAATACAATCCAAAATGATGTTAAACTACAATACAAACCAAAATTAAAAAAAATACAAATTACTATATAAGACCAAAGCATTCTTGTCACTTATCCAACTATAATATTAGAGTCTTGAATGGATAAATCCATAACATTTTCATCTCTTGAAGCATCTTTTTTATCCCCATCTAAACATGAGATTATAAATTGATTGCTTATATAATCAATAATACCAGTTTAATAGAAGAAAAAAAATAGCCCAATAGTGAGTGAAGGATGCAAAGTTATATGCTTGTTGAGTAGCAATTGATGTTGGTCGTTGAGTTGAGATGCAACGTCAATCTCCTTACTATTTGGAGTTAAAGTTAGGTTTCCATTTGCCAACCCATTAATGTGTTTGGTTAAAAAAAATAACCCAACATTGCAAAGCCCAATATAATGTGTGTGACTATATGGGCTGGTGGGCCAACCCGGCTCACCACGAGTTCAACTCGGGTGAGTCAGGTTCTTGGTCGGCCAAGTCAAAAATTGACCCATAATGAAATTTCTAAAAAAATTTCAACCCTACCCGACCCAAACCCGTGGTGGGCCAGGTTGGCCCACAGGTTCTGACCCACTTTGACGACTCTAGTTCGTAGCAATATGTAGATGTTTTAGACACACATTTGCATCTTCAACAAATACCTTTTGGCTGCCTCACTCTTGTCAAACACCCACCATTTTCATCTTGTTAGAAAATACTGTAGTTGTGTTCTATGAAAAAGAAGAAAATTTGGAAGAACAAAAGACAAAAAAACAAAAATCATATAAGAAGATGTACACAAAAACATGATGAATCAAATATGACATAAAAACTAAAACTTTAATGGGTTAAACAAAAAGGTAGAAAAAAAAAAAAAGAAAAAAAAAAACATATTAGAAGAAGAAGAAAAGAAACCATGAATTGAATCTGATGAAAAAAAACCCAGAGACTTTAACTACTTAAACAAATTCATAGTTGAAAAAAAAAAGATCAAAGAAGGGGAGGAGCATAAAAAAAATAGTAAGTTGATTTTAATGCAAAGAAAAATCCTAATATTGTAAAACTCCAACTTTAACATGTTAAACAAAAAAGAAAATACTTTGGAAGAACAAATTAAAGAAGGAGGAAAACACAAAAATCAGTGAGTTGAATTTGACGCAAATGAAACTTAAATGGATTAAACAAAATTGTATCCCGAAAGAAAAAAAAAATAAAGACAGTAGAAGAAACTAAGATTTAAAAAGAAATGGAAAAAGAACAAACCTTCTAAAAAAGATATTTGTATTTATGCTTGATAGCCTTGCCTTTAGCTTTGAAGAAATATTCGGTCTTCTCCTTCTTGAAGATTTCATTCATCTCAAAAATGTTAGTCCTTCTAGTAAAAATCAAACCTTTTAAAAATGATCTTCGTTCTTGTGCTTCAAAAGTTTTTTCATCTTCTCCTTCTTGAAGATTTCATTAATCTTGAAAACAAAAACATAGATGCTCTAAGATAAAAATATCAACCATTACAAACCATATAAGAAGAGAAAAGAATAACCCACATAAACAAAAAAAAAGAATGAAATTGATAAAAATCAAACCTTTGAAAAAACTGGGGAATGATCTTTGTCCTTCTGCCGGTAAAATTCAAACCTTTTCATATCAAGGCACACATGCATCTCCAATATTTTTTTATCTTTAAAACAAAAACAAAGTTAAATAGAGAATCATAAACACAACAAAAAAAATCAAACTTTTTAAAAATCAAAAGTAGTTTGTATCATCACAGAAATAATCTATTGTGTTCTTCAAACAAAAACTTCTACCTTTATTGTGTTCTTCAAACACTTCATCCATTTGGCAAAAAGCATTCATCCATCAGAGGAAAAAAAACATATAAAAGTATTCAGATCTAAGAGAGGAAGAAAATATTTGGGAGAAGAGGAAAAACTTCTACCTTTGGTGTGTTCTTGAAACGGTTCATTCATTTGCTAGAAAGCATTCCTTTATTAGAGTAAAACAATCATAAAAAAGAATTTAGATCTGGGAGAAGAAGAAAATATCCGCTAGAAGAACAAAAGCTTCTACCTTATTGTGTCTTTGAAACCGTTCATCCATCTCCATCTGCTTGAAAACATTCATTCATCAGAGAAAAAAACATAAGAAAATATTCAGATGTGGGAGTAGAAGAAAAGATCCGTGAGAAAAAGGAAAACTTCTACCTTTAGTGTTGTTTGAGAGTTTTGCCTCTCTTCGATCTTTTCATTCAAGCATTCCAACCAAAACAAAGTTAAGATCAACTAAAACTTCAGTTAGATAAAAGCAAAAATAGAAAGAAGATGATTTTTTTTTTCATTGAGAAAGATGAAATAACCGAAAACTGAGTAAAAATCAAAACTTTACATATTATTGTCATTCTGCAACAAAAAAGATCAAATCTTGTTCAAAGTTTTGTGCTTCAGAGTCTTGCCTCTGACCTATCCTCTCCTCATTTCATTTATCTCAACGAAAACAAACAAAAACAAATTTAAGATCAAAGCAAACTATACTCAAGAAGAAAGCAAAATTAAGAAGATATTTGAATGTGTTAGTGAGAAAGAGAGAGATGAAGACTCGTAAAAAAGCAAAAATAAGAAGAGATTTGAATGTGTGAGTGAGAAAGAGAGAGATGAAGACTCGTAAAAAAGCAAAAATAAGAAGAGATCTGAATGTGTGAGTGAGAAAGAGAGAAGAGGTTGTGTTGAAAGTAGAAAGAGAATGGTGTTCTGTGTGAGTGAGAAAGAGAGAGATGAAGCTGAAGAGTTGTGTTGAAAGAGAATGATGTTCTGTGTGAGTGAGACGAAGGGTGAGAAGAAAAGAATGAGAGAGGTTATTCATTTAGATTTAATTTTTGTAGCCTCAAAATTCTGTATGAGTGACACATAAGTGTTTTTACTGATTGTGGTACATTTTTTGAATGAAAGTGGTTCAGAAATATTATTTAATTGAAAAACTTGTCATTTGTTAATTCTCAATTGTATATAGCATTAGATAATATGTTGATTTATCTATTATATTAATTTTATTTTCACTAGCTTACCCTGGTTCAGAAATATTATTTAATTGAAAAACTTGTCATTTGTTAGTTCTCAATTGTATATAGCATTAGATAATATGTTGATTTATCTATTATATTAATTTTATTTTCACTAGCTTACCCGTCTCTCTTTTGTGTTTGTATTTCTTGTTGTTTTTCTTTTTACGATGATCACCAATATTAGTGAGAGCAGATGAGGGGGCTCTTGTTGATCTTGACTAAGCTAAGGAAGATGATGTTGCTGCTTAGAGTAGAATGCATTAGTTTGATATCAGTGTAGTATTCTTTTTGAGAACTTATATGTCTTTCTGTTCTGCTCAGAGGAGCAATTTTTGTTTAAACTCGTGTTGTATAGCTTGAAGGATTGTATTGTTATTCTCTTATACTTTTTGTCGTCACACATTTATATTATATTATGTTATGTGTTATTTGATAGTGTTTTAAATGGTATGTCACACTAATCAACATACAAATTTCAAAATTATTTTTATATAATAAAAAATATTTAAATTTAGATTACCATAAAAAAATTTCCAAATAATTATTCAATGAAAAAGTCAATATAACTTTTTATTTGATCAATGTATTTTAATTACTTATGAAAATTAAAATCAGCTCTAATTAAATTATAATTAGTGTTTAAAAATAATTTCATTTTAAATAAATAACTAGATACTTTTTTATGTTAATTACAAATTATTCACGATTTTAATTTATAAAGATAAGTTTTAAACATTTAATATACATATACATATATATATATATATATATATATATATATTAATAAAATTATATAATAAATATATTACAACGAAAACATAGAAAAAAACTATATTTTAAACGTGTTTTTAATAAAAAAAGCTATAAAACAAAATACACTGAATATCTAGATAAACTGTTTTTACTACTATTTAGTAAAAATAATAATTTGTGTCCCATATTTTATAATTTTAATTATAAATTTATGAAAAAAATTATGAAAAAATATTTAAGAATAAAAAAATGAAACATTATATATAAAATACTTTCTTTAAAAATAAATATAAATAAATATTTTTTAATTATCATCAAAATTAATTTTTAATTATAAGCATTAATATCAGTATTATATTTATAACGTGTATCCGAAATTCATTTTTTCTATATAAAGGCTGTTTTACAAAAAACAATATATAGTCTTTTTATTGGTTATTGTAGAAAATTTTCATTCAATATATGAATAATTATACTTTTTATTTTACCTACTAGCAATATATGTATAGATATAAGACCAACGAAAGTATTCTTAGTTAAACATCATCAAAGTATTATATGTGGTAAAATTATGCTTATACAATATTATCCTTTTAAAAATAAATGTAACCATCATAATAATTAATTAATCTTAAAAATTAATAATTTATTATAATACATTAAAACCATTGCTATTAAACTAAATAATAAATTATTAAAAATAATATTTCATTTAAAATTATAATATAATTATACTAAAATTAAATAATAATTTCAATAACATAAAATAATTGTATTGTTAAAAATTTAAAATTATAATTTCCTTAAACTTTTCAAGATAAAAATAACTTACCATTTCAATTTTAACCGTTTTATAAAACTAAGATTCCTGTTGTCAAGTAAAAATTTAAAATTCAAAATATTTGATAATCAATTTTGAATGAGATTTGAAATTGCAAAAACACTCTGTAAAAATATAGTAACAAAAATTATATTTAAAATTCAAAATAAAAAATTATAAAATAAGCTTTTAAGGAACTTTTTTAACTTTCTGAACAACATTCATATAATAATGTAAAATGTAAAATATTATATAAACAATAAATAAGTAATTCGATATTATCATTAACAAACTTAAAATAAGTAATAGAATATTAAAAATAATATTATATTTAAAATTTTTGTACATCTATGTCAAAATTATTTTTTAAAACTCTTTGAACACGTGTATTATTAAGTAATATTTCTTATTTTAAATTAAATTTATTTTAAATTAAATTTATTTTAAATTAAATTTATCACTATTATTTAAAAAATGATATTTATTTTTAATTTATTTTTAATTATAATAAAAATAAAATTTTGTAGTCTTAAAAATAATTTCTTTCATTGCGCGGATCAAATTGTAGATAAGGGTTAGGTAAACGAGATCCACATGATTGCAAACACGTACGGTATAGTCTTTGCTCAAGAAGAACATTCCAGAACTATCTCCACATTGATTTCTTTTTTATTCCTTATAAATATCATCACCTCTTCTGCTAGTCCAAAGCATCTAGCAGCAAAGCCAGTTGACAACCTGAGTTGGAGTTGGTGATCCTGTCCGTGCAGTGATGGCGGACGAGGTTGTTCTGTTGGATACATGGGCCAGCATGTTTGGGATGCGGATTAGAATTGCATTGGCAGAAAAGGGTGTTAAGTACGAATACAAGGAAGAGGATCTCAGAAACAAGAGCCCTTTGCTTCTGCAGATGAACCCTGTTCACAAGAAGATTCCAGTTCTGATCCATAATGGAAAACCCATTTGTGAATCTGCAATAATACTGCAGTATATCGATGAGGTATGGAATCACAACCCTCAACTCATGCCCTCTGACCCTTATGAGAGGGCTCAAGCCAGATTCTGGATCGATTACATTGACAAAAAGGTATGTGCTTTTGGTTTGTTGTCATCTCATCTCTTTTTGTTCTGCTTTAAATTTTGTTTTTGTCAACGATTTCTGATTTTGTGATATTGGTTATTGAATGCAGGTGTATGATACATGGAGGAAAATGTGGCTTTCCAGTGGAGAGGAGCATGAGACATGGAAAAAGGAGTTTATCTCTATCTTTAAGCAACTAGAAGAAACACTTGGAGACAAACCTTTTTTTGGGGGCGACATGTTTGGCTTTGTTGATGTTGGTCTGATCCCCTTTTATAGTTGGTTCTATACGTATGAGACATATGGTAACTTCAAAATGGACACAGAATGTCCTAAACTCGTTGCTTGGGCCAAGAGATGCATGGAGAGAGAGGCCGTATCCAAAACACTTCCTGATGAAAAGAAGGTGTATGCTTATATTGATGGAATAAAGAAAGCACTTTTTTCAAAATAGAGGAGTTTCGTGGACTTACCCAATAAAAACTTGCACTTTAAATATGGTAGTTTGAGGCCTTGTATTAATTTAGCTTGGGTTTTTTCTGTCTTGGGTTATTTATGGTTGGATAGACACTTTGGTGTGTCTGCTCTGTATTAGTGTGCACTTATAATCAATAAAACCTCTTTCTATTAGTTGTGGTCAAAACTATGTTTCAATCTTCTTATTATTGTTACAGAGTTTAAAGTGACTTAAGAGAAACTGCTCAATTTGTTAGATATTGATCTCACAATAACTTGTTATGCAATTTAACATTCCCCTTATATTATAGTATGTGATGTAGGGTAATTTGGTGGGTGCCCCAGTTTGAGATATTAGTAGTAAAAATTGCTCGTATATAAATTCAAAACGATCATCTATCACATACATAGAAAATGATTATATCATAATTCGCACCGTTAGTCAATAGAAGGTAATTTGTAAAAACAAAATCACATATAGAATGTTGTTAAATAGATAACAAATTCATTAGATAAGTGTAACACTCCATTTATTTAATAAAGCTAAATAAAGAATATGTCACACAGTATAATATAAGAAGCGAGAATAATAGAGTATAATGTCACTCCCACAGATATTCCAACTTCTTAAAGGACGAATAAAAGAGGCACACCACGATGTCAAGTACAAAGTAAAGTAAGAAGTGATAATGACTTAAACAAATTCTCAGAGAAAGCAATACATGGGCCTTAGCCCTAAATGAAAAGCCCAAAAGCAGAAGTCAATCCAAAGGCTAAGCAGCGGAAACATCACCTCCCTGTTGACCACGGGTGTTCCTCGCATTTACTCATATCAACAAGTTGATGATCATCGCAAAAAAGAGTACCACACAGCAGAACACACAACAATAACAGAAGGGTAAGCTAGAGCCAAAAGTGGTTTTATCATGCAATCAAATATACTTTCACAGTCAATTATACATATGTCATCCAAGCATGTTATGACTCCTCAAATCAATACATTAAGACTCAACTCATCCGGATACATATAATCTAGTTGGATTCAACAGATGCTTGCACTTGTGGCGGATACCTCTGCTCACCCCTGAGCTATGTGTTACAAGTGTTACAATGAATCAATCTCCCCCACACAAGGTTAGTTCTTAATGAGTTTCAGGCCTCCTTCTACTCTCACCACAAGAGTCAGTCCACTCTAAGTGAGACTAACTAACTCCTTAGAGTGTTAGGATGCAACCTTACCTTGAATCCTTACCAGACCATATAGATGGGGCACCACCATGGACACCCACTAACAAGGGCCATGGAATTACATCCTGACCACTGAAGCACGACCCTTAAATCTCACCTAGAGATCTCAAGGATTTACGTACTGACCACATACTATACATATTCAACCAATCATGTAATATTCACCACACATGTCAATTTCATAACAATCTTTGTAACCATCCCTCATTCATATCTCGTATTGAGTCAACCACAACTCATCCTTCCCAAATCCACAAATATAGGATTGTACATCATGCCAATACCATGCCAAGGATTATCATTCATTTTCCATGAATCCCTCCATATTTCATATCAACTCCATAACCAACTCATCATATTAAATCCATGAATCAATCCCATACATACCCATCATGCATTTCATGCTTTAAACAGACCCAAAACACCCAACATTATAGTAATCAAACCAGAGAAGTAGAGAAAAACAGAACCTGTGCGTTCTCTCGCCCAACCTCTCGCTCAGGCAGAAGAGTCTCGCTCAGGCGAGAGTGTCTCTCGCTCAGGCGAGCTCCCTTCGCCTAGGCGAGGGCTCAAAAATGAAACAGTGGCGTTGTCACGCACTCTCGCCTAGGCGAGACCTCCTCGCCTGAGCGAGACGTGCTCTCACTCAAAGTTGGAGCTCCTCACCTGAGCGACAGCTCACAGAGGCAAAAATGGGCGAGTATTGTGAATCTCGCTTAGGCGAGATAGGTCGCTTGGGCGAGAAAAGCAGGACCCTCCACTGTTCACGCACGCACAAACCAAACATTCAATCGCACCACACACAGTCCACATTTATTTCACCATAACTTCAATCATGCATTCAAGAATCACGAAAATGGCCATAGAACTTATCAATAAAGCTTAAGACACAAGTTCTAACTTCCCTTACCTGGAAAGGGGTAAGAAAAAGGGCTTTGGCAGCCAAGCGTAGAGAGCACAACAACTCTAGGAACGAATGGAGGAGTTGGAAGAAATAAAGGAACAAAAACACAAGATGGGTTACTATGAAACCCTAACTGGAAAAATACGAAGAGGGATAACGGAGACGAGTACGAGCTAGTAAAAGTACTTACATGGAGTAGAAAGTGGTTTTGAGCTAGCTTGAAGATGATGGAGCTCTAAACCCTAGCAGAGCACTGTTTTCGTGAGGAGGGCGGAGTAAGGCTGTTATTTCTGAAAGTGAGAAGAGAAGAATGAGTTAGGACAGACTTAGGTCTGTTTTCCCCCTTTGGGCCAGCCCTAAGGCCCAATAGTTTGGGGCAGCCTTTAAATAAAAGGGCATAACGAAAAGTGGGCCTTACAATAAGAACCAAACTCATACAAACACGTAGAAAATAGGTACATTGTAGGTGTTGAAAATAATAATAAACTAGAGGTGTTGAAAATAATAATAAACTAGAGAAACATAAAGAGCAAGAAAAACGAAAAAAAAAATTAACATGGTTTAAATAAAACATTAACAAACTTTAATCCACGAGCAAAGAAGTTTCTCTCACAATCTCACTTGACTTGGGACAACTTAAATATTACAACTCAAAGTTAACTTAATACAATGCTTAAGGTTATAT
>Ga0214545_1011031_pt1 | contig 12717 bp, 8 predicted proteins | sample CNSS4metaG_FD_160064 | JGI IMG/M metagenome (GOLD analysis project Ga0214545, IMG submission 160064) | Root nodule microbial communities from cowpea collected in UCLA plant growth center, Los Angeles, California, USA - CNSS4 | ecosystem: Host-associated > Plants > Roots > Nodule | place: USA... | reverse complement strand
GTCGATGGATGAAGCTCGCCAACGTCTATAAGTGATAGATGAAAAGTGAAAATGGAAGAATTGTGGAGGACAGAGGTGGACATTAAAATGAAGAGAAGAAAAAAAATATGAATAAGGGTAAAAAAATCAGAAAAAAAAAGAAAGATGGAGGTTGACAGAATATGAAAAAAATCAAAATAGCATCTACTTATTTTAACTTTAACTGGGTTTGAGAAAAACCCACGACACTTACTTGGGGTTTAGAAAACCTCAAGCACCTATTCTATTTTCTTGAGGTTATTATAACCTCTGTTAAATAACCCCTAGTAAAATTAAAATTTTTGGTAGTGTGTGTATTATCATCTATCTTTCTTTCTGATTTATTTATTTTATTAGCCAATTTTGATGTTTTAATATTGCACAATACTTCTCTTCGTGATATAGACCTATAAGCATTACAATATACTACAAGTTGTAACTTTTTTTTTCTTATTTTGTTATATTTATTTGCGATGTTGCGGGAGAACGTTAGATAACGAAATTTAGTATTTTAAAATCCATTGATAGAAAAAAAATCATTTGAAATTTTACTATATTGACATTTTAACATGTTTTCTTTGTTTCTTAATTTAAAATATTAATATATATTATTTTAATATTAAAAATACATTTAAAATGAATGTATTTTTTGCTTGAAGATTATTAAAAAAAATGAAAAAACATAAACCGTTTCGAAATCTTTCAATATAATCAGATTTCTGTTTTTTTTCTCCAGCTTCTAATTATATTGGAAAGTTACAATAAATCTATAAAAGCAGAAAAAAAAAACTTGTAAACATGAGTATTGTTATATCTTTAACCCCAAATTTTTTCATAGCCAGATGTGATCAGAATAATTTATTAATATTGTTATTTCAATTGTTAACAGTTAGTATTTGTGAAATATGAAAATATAAGACCTATTATACATTAGTCTATCATAGAGATTGGGTTATTTATCCAAGCTGAAGGTTTAAAACTTATTATGTTTGTAATAAAATATAAATGTAAAATAAAAGTTATTGGTTTTATTTATGATTTCACTGAGTAAACAACAAAAAACTGGATTGTTTACTATACGGACAAAACTCAAAGTCTATTATAAAGTAAAAACACAAATGTAACTTCAACTCAAAACCAATTAAATATTAGTAACTAAATATAATATAGATATCAACACTAATCTCCGAATTAATTTCTAATCATTGTCTTGTTTAAATAAATTGATTTTAAGGATGTGTTTGTAGAATAGGTTGGGTAATATTTGGATAAACATATTACTTTACTTAGTAAAAACTATTAGTTGGAATAAGTTTCTGTATTTTTTGGGTTGAATTCAATTTGATGTTGAGAGGATTGTATTTGGTTGAATCCAGGTTAATATTAAAAAAAAATTATCAAAAATTATAATTTTCAAATATTGACAGTTAAATAAAAAGTAGTATAATATTTATAAGGTCTTAAATAAGTCAATAATTATTTAATAAGTCAATAATTATTTAAACTAATCAGATATATCAACAGAAAAATCTAACATGTTAAAATAAAGGTTTAAATTTTCATATCCTTATTTTCGTAGTGTTTGTTGCGGATGGTCCTCATTTTGACAGAATGTTTTAAATGGTTCTTATTTTGACTGAATGTTTAAAATGGTCATCATTTTCACAATCAGTAGCGGAAACATTTGTATATTGTATAGTACACATAACACACCCAAATGCAACTATACAGTGCTCCGTTACTGACTTAAATGGCGTCACAGAAAATAATCAAATAAAATACGAATTACGAAAATGAGGACCATTTTAAACATTCGATAAAGATGAGGATCATTTTAAACATTCTGTCAAAATGAGGACCATCCGCAACAAACACTATGAAAATAAGGACGAAAAAGATATTTAAACCTAAAATAAAAGTACTGTTATTTAATACTTTATTTAAATTTTATTATAGATTTAGTGTATTTCTTTGCTTTATATTTTTTTATTTTATTTTTCTTAATAAATTTTTATATAATAACAAACAAGTTCAAATGATAAATTTTAAGATATAAGTTGAGATGATTGAGTTTATAATAATCCATACATAATCTTAATTTGACATAAAATATAGTATACTTTAAAATTTAAAATGCAAGCCCCGATATTTTGATATATGAAATATTCTAAAAAAATTCAAATATCACCATAAAAATATATTCAACTAGTATTTTGAATTATGATATAACAAAGTCACTTGGATAGAGATAAAAGTATATATATATATATATATTGATATATCATTTAATAGATAAATCTAATAAATAAAACATTGTAAAATTATAATATAATAGAACACACGACATGCAATATATAAGTACTAACTATTATAGTTATTTATAAATATACTTAGAGGAAGAAGTCTGAGGTACAACACACATCATAAACAAGGTTCGAAACAGTAATTAATTTAAATTTAAAATCTGCTCACAAAGAAAATAACACAAGGCAACAATGCCTTAAAAGGTGCTCCAAGGAGCAAAACCTAACCCAAACTTGACTAAATTGCAGCGTTTCCATTATCCTGATGACCACTAGAGATTTCCACATTTGCTCACACCAATAAATTGATGATCATTACAAAAGAAAAAACCACATAAGAAGACAGACACAAGAAAGAAGGATAAGCTAGAGTAAAAAGAAATTTTGACTATGTTATAGCAAACAGATAATTAAAACAGATTATAAACATGCAAAACAGTAGGCATTCAATCATGTGATAACATATAAACATGACTCTATGACTCAATTATTTGGATACATATAATAAGATCAGATTCAATGGATGTCTGCACTTGTGGTGGCCTCTACTGCTTTATAGAGTCATTGCCAATGGGTTTCACCTACCATATAGGTTAGCATTCAATCATATATGGCCATTATCCTGCGGGTCTCCTGCTATTCTCACCACTTGAATCAGTGCGCTCTACGTGAGACTAACTGATTCTTTAGAGTTTCAGGATGTAACTTTACTTGAATCCTTACCTAATTATATACACTACAACATGAAATATCATTAAGAGATTTATGGAATTACGTCTATCTCATACCAAAATCATGTCCTCACACCAAATCCATATGTAATCTCATGAAATTCAAATATCATGCCAAGACATCACTAACCACCAAATTCATAATTCATTTCATACTAAATATAACAGAATCTCAGTCTCATTAAATCTCATATAACATACATGGCATCATACATCATGCGTTTAAGGTGAGACACTTAATCATGGAGACAAACAATCATATTAGAGAGGGAACTAGTACTAGAGCACATCCCTGCACCAGTCTCGCTTAAGCTGGAAGTCCTCGCTTAGGCAAGAGAGGTTCTCTCACTCAAGCGAGCCCTTCTCGCCTAGGTGAGAACTCAAGCAGTGGAACAATGAGGTTTCTGCGATTTCTCGCTTAGACGAGACCTCCTCGCCTGAGCTAGATTACTCTTGCTCAAAACTGGGACTCGTCGTCTAAGTGACAGCTCGAGCAGAAACTTGAGAGAGTTTCTGATCCTCTCGCTGAGCAGAAACCTGAGAGAGTTTTTGATCCTATTGCTTGGGTGAAACTTGCTCACCTGAGCAAAAATACCAGGTTTTCTCCACTGTTCACGCACCCAGGCCAGATTCAAACCATACCAAGCAACACCCAATTTATATCCATAAGCACACAAGCATCCAACATGCATCTCAACCATGAAACAAAACTGAAAACATGCAATATACATCGAAACACAAATAAATCTAGCTTCCCTCATCTTGAGTGGAACTCAACTCAAGGAACTCTTAGCGGAGGAGAACTAGGATCAAAAACAACTTAAAAAGTTAAAAATAGAAGCACAAGCAGAAGAGACTAAGACCACAACAAAGATTTACAAGAAACTATAACTATCAAACAGAGAAGAAACACAATAATAGGATTTAGAGCTCTACTTACACAAAGGGACGAACTGTTCCGTTAGTTCGAAAGAGGTTTTTGGTCAAGCCCTAACTGAGCTTCTGATTCAAAAGAGAACAAAGTGAGAACGTTTTAATGAGAGAAGGAAACAGAGAGAATGACGGAGTGAAAAATAGAACCAAGGGATCTTCCTGATAACATCATAAGTAAGTATATATTCAATATTTGATAAATGAATTTAATTAAGTTATATATATATATATATATATATATATAAAGTTTATCGAAGACTTAACGGTGTTTTTAATTTTTCAAATTATGTATATTGTTTATTCTTATCCTCTATTTAATTTGTTTAGTTATCTTATTTTTTAAAATGTTATTTTTAATCTATGTAATCTATAACAATATATAAAGAAGATTATCTCTTTTGTATCCACATTTCAAAATACCAATTTTATCTTTTAAAATATAATTATTTATTACATTTTTGAAAATTGACCGCTACTTTTACAATTTTTTTTTAAAAAAATCGTTTATGTCTGCTTCTTCTCTTTTTCTCTATTTATCAACAGTTGTTCTCTCATCTCTACTGATATATTTCACTTATTTTTAATAAATATAATTTTATTTTATATATTAACTTAAAAACATTACACTATTTCCACCTACTAATAATTTCAGTGATGTCCTTTTTATATCTTTATTATTTAAATTTTCAATCAATTTTTGTAAACATCTTGTAACAACAAGTTCTTTCATTTTATTTTGACGTTTCAACACTTTAGTAAAATAAAATCACAATAACCTCAACATATATTTTCTTTTTCTTTTAAGAACCAACAACTCTTCCCAGTTAAGATACTCTGGATGATAATGTTATAGGAGACAATTGTTGAGTGAAATTCCTTTGACATGCTTTAAATGATTTATCACCTTTCAATACAGATTTTAATAGAAAAATAATCTTTTATTATTCCGATTTTTAGACATAAACATCAAGACTTGTTGAAGACAAACTTCAACAATAATAATGGATTATTGTTTATTATTCTTATGATTTTTACAGCAAACTAATATATGCATTATAAACAAAATATTGTCCTTTATAAATAATGTGATAACTATTATAGCAAATGAAGACATTAGATTATTGTTTGTCTTATGATAAGTAAAGATTAATAATTGTTTGTCACATAATATTTTTCAAAACCCAATTACTAAACAATAACCATTATCAACCAGAGAATAACAACGAAAAATATTTTAATATATAGGATCAGAACTGTATATATACTTTATTTTTATAATAATTATATAACCTTTAAATAATTATAATAAAATTATTTACAAATTAAAAAAAATCAATAATGACATCAATAAAAAGCACGTTTTTAGCAGGACGACAAACAAATACGAAAATGATTTTTTCTACATAAACACCCCAATAAATTAAAGTACAGAAATGTCAAACATATCCTTTTATACAATTTTGTAATCTTTTAAAGTACCACCTCTACTAATATTCAGGACATTCAAAACAAGAGTACCTTACCTTATTGTAAATGTTTATTGTATATTTTTTAGCTTATTACACTTATAATGAAAAAAACATTTTTAATGAACAATTATAAAAATAAAATTTAATAAAAATATATTATTTTATAATTATTTTGCAAATTTTATTAATCATTTTTAATATCATAAAAAATCAACTTAATAACATAAAATATACTTCCTTGAACATCTCATATTAAACAAAGTCGTTGAGAGAGATAATATATATATATATATATATATATATATATATATATATATATATATAATACACCACAAATAAAATATAAAGAAAATATAGTTAAGTGTTTATTAACTTAGATATCATAATTAAATGCTGAAAATTGAAATTGACAGGTTATATAATTGAGTTAAAATTGTCAGATCTTACACTGGTTGATAAGTAATAGATAAAGTTACATTAATAAAAGAAAAAAAAAAGTGGAAAAGCCGCAAAAAGAAATTCTTTCATAAGAAAAAAATTACCAAAAATATTATAATCCAGTATATTAAACAGAAATAAATTTATTTTAATTAAATTAATCATTAGTTGAATAAAATATAAACAAATATTTAAAATTTGAATGTGAGAGACTGCAAGATTCCAATTACCATCTACCTACACCGCGTGTTGTGTTATTTGACAGAAAACTCGTAGTTTGTTATTGGTCTGTTACTTTTAGAGAAACTTTCTCCAATATAATATACGAGAATCTCTACCCATTTTTCGGTTATTTGACATCTGTTTGCCTGAATGTAACAAATTTTTTTATTACTGAGGGCAAAACACATAGAAAACTGTATTTTACTTTTAAAAAATGTTTTTGGTATACATTAATACCAACTAAAATCACCAACTACATAGCACTCTTTTCTTTTTTTAAGCAGTACAACATTAAACGAAGATATCTTTATATACAATATAACCTAAAGTGTCTTGATTATTTTTATATCTTTTAACTTAAAACATTAATATAGTATTAAAATAGTCTTGAAGTGGGTGTAATATTTTTTTTTTTTGAATGTTTAAAGTTATCTCAAGGCCAGCACAATTACATCTATTATGTTTAAGCATATAAAATAATTAAAAACATGATGAATTCTGTTATGTGTAAAGAGGGGTAAAATAGTAAATGACAGAGAATTGTGAATTCCAGGAGACAAAATAGTTGATAGAGTGAGAAGGTGACTGTATCTTTCAGTTAGAGTGTTATCTTTTCATAACAGAGACTGATTCACCAACACTATAAAAACAATACTCCCATTGGATTCGGTATGTTCCAAAACCCTAAGCAATCCCTTGTTAATGTTCTGTATTGGGTGAGGAATTCTGAATTTTGATTCTCCGATACAACAATGCCACGGCAATCGCCACCGTCACAGCCGCAGCATCCCGGCAAACTGGAGCCGGCGATATGGCAAGCCTGTGCCGGACCGTCTGTGGAAATCCCGAAGCCCAATTCTATGGTTTACTACTTCCCTCAGGGACACTTTGATCAAGCCTCTTCGGCACCGCGGAATCTCTCCACTCACCTTCTGGCCAAACCCTTCATTACCTGCAGTGTCGTCTCGGTTGATTTTCTTGCCGATCCTCTTACCGACGAGGTTTTCACCAAGATGGTTCTCCAACCTGTTGGTAATAACTTTCCAGCGGAATCATTCCATACTCCTGCTGCTCCTCCGCCAAATGACGACAAAGACAACGATGTCGTTTCTTTCGCCAAGATTCTCACGCCGTCTGATGCCAACAACGGCGGGGGCTTCTCGGTGCCCAGGTTCTGTGCGGACTCCGTCTTTCCGAAGCTGAATTTCGGGGCAGACCCGCCTGTGCAGAACCTCTCTGTCACCGACGTGCACGGCTTCACCTGGGAGTTCCGCCACATTTACCGTGGGACGCCACGCCGCCACTTGCTCACCACCGGCTGGAGCACGTTTGTCAACAACAAGAAGCTGGTCGCCGGAGACTCTGTCTTGTTTATGAAGAGTGCTGCAGGACGTCTGTTCGTCGGAATTCGCCGCACCATACGCTCCTTTCCTGAAAGGGGCAACTGCGTGAAGCTCAGGTTAATTGAGGAGGAGGATAAAGAAGAGGAGGAGGAAGAAGATGAGGAGAAGGAGAAGAGGGTTTTCAAGAGGGACGGGAAGGGGAAGCTGTCGGCTAAGGTTGTTGCGGAGGCGGCAGAGTTGGCCGCGCGGAACATGCCGTTTGAGGTTGTTTATTACCCGAAGGCTGGTTGGTCTGAGTTCGTGGTGAAGACTGAGGTGGTGGATGCAGCGATGAGGATTGCATGGAGCGATGGGATGAGAGTGAAGATGTCTGTGGAGACAGACGATTCGTCCAGGATGACGTGGTTTCAGGGTACTGTCTCTGCTGTCTCATTTCAGGATAATGGCCAATGGTGCGGTTCGCCTTGGCGCATGCTTCAGGTATAATATATAATAGTCAATTCTTTCTGAATGGCGAGGTTTCTTTTATTTGTCTTTAATGCGTGTGTATGGGTTGTGGGTATTATGTTTTGTGAATTTCACTTTCTTGGATAAATTTTGGTTTATAGATTAGTGAGATTCAAAGAAGATACGGTGGATATGGTGAAATAAAACTTGTGTATGATTTCCACGAGCCACTGAGTCTTTCTTTCTTCCTTTTGAATTTCATAAGGAAGGGGAGACTAGGATGCATACGGCTGGAGCTACAAAGTTTTTAATTAGCCAGCCACCGAAAATTATTGGCTTAGAACTCTTCATTTTCTTGCAAAATGTGTGGCTATATTCTGTTGTGGATTATGTTTCTGATTAACATTGTATTGATTGTAGAACTGTACTTTACTCAACAAGAAACTGATATTGAAAGGTGAGAACCCCTGATTGTGCCATTTCATTCTCCTAGTTGGAGAGGGGCTGGTTTTTTGTTGTTGTGGAGTGAAACTTACATGGAATTACTTGTCTTATTTTATAAAAGATTTTGCCCGAGAATGCTTTTGTGGTTTATGGTTCTATTATTGTATACAATGTTGCTTTCAAAATGATGGAATGGGGCATTGAAAAATATATTCATTTTATTTGCTGGTGAAATATGGGAACAGAAGACTGACACGTTCTTTTGGGCATAAAAACATTGGAGAAGGTTCAATGAAGTTTACATTTATCATTTTAGCTAGTGTATGTTAAGTGAATGAAGAGACTGAACAGGGAAATGGCAGTATGATAACTATGGTTTGCTATTTTGGGGTACATGTTTTGTTGTCTTGCCTTTCGTCTGTTCTGCCTGTTGAATTTATACACCTTTGCCTAGATGTTCTAGGATGTTGGGTTTAATTCATAAGTTGTAGATGGGTTAGATGAGGTAGGATTTGCAAAAATTTCTCAAACTGGTGAATAGTATTTTTTTTTTTTTTGCAAATAAAGTCTTTGTCACTATTACTATGTGTCAGTTTTTTATGATTATACTTGCCATGTCAAATTCTCAACAAATGTCACTGCCATACTCTCTGTTCATGCATGTGCCTAAATACCTTTTCACTTTGCTGGGAACAATTGTATGACTGCCCTTAATTTCTAATGTTCGAGTCTCGGTATTATTTTCATGGCAAAAAATTTTTTTTATTGAAAGAAACTATTTGTCACATAAGTTGTACTTGAAGAAGTTATCCTCTCTCTCAATACTGCTATTTATCTTTTCTGATTTTGACATCATAGGTTACATGGGATGAACCTGAAGGGTTGCGGAATGCAAAATGGGTTAGTCCTTGGCAAGTGGAGCTTGTTTCCCCCACACCTGTCCTTCATCCGGCCTTCCCCTCACCAAAAAGGCTTAGAACTGCTGATGGTTATGGGGTGTTGACCAATGGAGAGGGAGGAACCTTTTCTGTGGCCAGAGTCACTAATTCAGCAATGGTACACCTGAATCAGGCATTGTTGGGTTATAGTCATTTTCCTGCTGGCATGCAGGGAGCCAGGCATGATGTATTTTCTGCATCAAGTTTTCCCAATTATCCAAGGGACATGTCTCATCCGTGTATCATAAATTCCTTTGGGAACAACACATTTTCAAGGCTGAAAAATTTGCCGACAGAACCACATGTTGGCGGCAACTCTCAATCTGATGAACTATCACCAGACAGTAGTTTCCATTCCTGTGTCACAGACACTCTTGAGAATCGCAACAACTCAATAAAACCTGCGCCGGATTCATTTCAGCTATTTGGTGCAGTCATTCGGAAAGAACAACCTGTACAAAATGGTTTAACAGACACTGGTTGTCCTATCACAGGAGATAAAGTCCTTGACAGATGAGGATTCTTACTAGTGAAAGTGGCTGTGATTATATGATACATATAAGTAAATGTACAGGTATGCACATATATCCGAGTAAATTGAATTTCTTACCACCAAACAAATCAACTACAAAATCAGTAGCTCAATTACATGTATTATGTCTATAATGTTTGAATGTATGGCTTGGTATATTTTGAAGTATTGTTCCGACCAAGTGCCTCGTAGATTTGAATTCTACATTTATTTAGTCACCCAAATCAGTGTGAAACATTTGTGATTTTGCTATTTAGATTGTGTTTTAAATTATGTGTTTTAAATTATATGTTTTTCTTCTTATAAATTTGCTTTTAGTAGTATATTCATGATATTGAACCCCAGACACTTGCCTTATTCATACCAAATATAGAGGCAAAATCATAATCTATTATTTATTACCATTGCAGTAAAGTGGATAACCATAATATGAATTTTCTATTCCTTATTTGGATTATGGTATTTTTAAATAAAATTATTAGATGTAATTGCATCATGGTAGGCTGGTGAGTGATTTAAATTCCCAATGTCGACCTGTTTGCTGACTGTTGACTCTGTACAAAAAAACTGTTCATCCATGTTGAAGTTAAGATTGAGTTATCTAAATCATTCGAACTGATTAAGTGGATATCGATAGTTATGGTTGTGTGAGTGCAGAATTATCCTTTTGAAACCAGCATAAATAATAATCATAACAAATCAATAGAATCAATAGAATGTCTGTGTTTATATTATTTGAATGGTTTGTCTGGTTAGCTTGATGTGTTGTTGGATTGAGAAGCAAGTAAATTCTTTTACTAACTTTGGTTGCTATTTATTCATCCAGGTAGGAACTTCTTCACGGCCGGAAGCTGACTACCCTTTTGACCCTGGACTCTCCAATACTTGAAAAACAAATCTCATATCTCACAATTTATGCTACTTTTTTTACAGAACATTTGATGATATTTCTTAATACAAATTTTTTTTCTATTTGACGAGTGATTCTTTTGTTGGTTTACTTATTTTCGGTCTGTGTATACATATTTTTATACGCAATTTGTTTGTTTAGGTTTTGTACCTCGATCATGGAATTAGATTGAATTAAACTTTTTGTGCTATCAACTCAGTCTTCTATCTTGGGTGATATAACGAAAATTATTAAATAAAATTGTTGGAGTTGAAAGGGCAGAGCAAGTTAACCGGAGAAGAAAAGGCAGAGCAAGTTAACTGTATAACAACGATTTCAAGAAACATGAATAACAAAAAATACTTCTCCTAAAGTTTAGGAAGACCTATTGACTTATTAAAATTAAAAAACAATTTGGAGTTACAAAACAAATATTTAACACTCCTCCTTGCTTTAGGAATTGTTACACACCCCAATTCTTTTTCTCAACAGTTTAAATTTGCTGACAGGCAAAGGCTTTGTAAACATGTCAGTCAACTGATATTCAGACTTGCAGTAAACTAAGTCCACTTTTCCATTTTGCTGCATCTCCCTCAAAAAATAGAGTTTGATGTTGAAATGTTTTGTTTTCCCATGACATACTGGATTATTTGCAATTGCAATTGTTGCCTGATTGTCAACAAAAACCTCAATTTTATTTTTCTGCTAAAAATGTAAATCACATAGAATCTTTTTTAGCCATAAAACTTGATTTACAACAACTGTTGTTGTTATGAATTCAGTCTCTGTAGTGGATTGTGCTGAACATAGGTTGAAACAATATCCTGAAGTGCTTTTCATGTCATCATAAGATCCAGCCCAATCACTATCTAGACATCCAATCAAGCTCATATTGTATCCTTCATCAACTTTATCAACACCATCTTCCTTGATGAATTTCTCCCTTTGATTCATTGGTGTGCTAACTACTTTGCATTCATCCATTTGAAATTTCCTCAATATTTCCTTTGCATATTTTCTTTGGCAAATGAACACTTCATTTTCACCTTGTTTGATCTCAATTCCAAGAAAATAGGTCATGAGACCAAGATCTGTCATTTCAAATGCTTGCATCATTTCTTGCTTGAATTCGTCAACCAACTTTGTGTCATCTCCAGTTACAGGCCCTTGGAGCTTGCTTAGGGCCATATAGGGCCTTTCTTAGTAGATAAACTTTATCTTCTTCACCATACTTCACGAATCCCTCCGGTTGCTCCACATATATTTCTTCTTCTAGAACTCCATTTAAAAATGTTGATTTGGCATCCAACTGGAAAATTTTCTAGCCCTTTTGCGCAGCTATAGTTAACACCAATCTGATTGTATCTAATCTAGACACAGAAGCAAAAGTGTTAGAACAATCAACACCAAAGATTTGTGCATACCCTTTAACCACGAGTCTGGCCTTGTATTTGTTGATTGAGCTATCTGCATTAAGCTTTGTTCTGAAAACCCATTTGACTCCAATGACTTTTCTGTTTTCAGGCTTGTCAACCAACTCCCATGTTTTGTTTTTTTGAATCATAGACATCTCCTCCTCCATTGCATTTTTCCATTTTGGGAGTCTTAGTGCTTCCTCACAGCTAGCAGGTTCACAAATTGCTACATTACATCTTTGATAGATGTTAGACAATAGCCTAGTTCCTCAGATTTGAGGATCATCTTCCAATTCATCTTGCAACAGTTCTGTGGTTTGTTCTCCATGACGGTTATCTTCTATAATTGGAAAGAATTCTATTGTGCTTTGTGAGTTCTTCCAATCCCATTTCCCACCTTCATTGAAATGTACGTCTCTAGTGATAGTCATCCTTCTGGTTTGAGGATGATACACTTTGTAGGCTTTTGAAACAGAACTGTAACCCACAAAGATGCCTGGAGTAGCCTTCTTGTCAAGTTTATCACGCTTAACCTGAGGAATATATACAAAACAGACACAACCAAATACTTTAAGGAAGGTTAGAGAAGGTTTAT
>Ga0214545_1011025_pt1 | contig 12722 bp, 8 predicted proteins | sample CNSS4metaG_FD_160064 | JGI IMG/M metagenome (GOLD analysis project Ga0214545, IMG submission 160064) | Root nodule microbial communities from cowpea collected in UCLA plant growth center, Los Angeles, California, USA - CNSS4 | ecosystem: Host-associated > Plants > Roots > Nodule | place: USA... | reverse complement strand
AAATAACACACATTATTTAAATATATATATATATATATATATATATATATATATATATATATATATATATATATATTAATTTAGTCTCTAACACATATAAAGTGTTTTTTTAATACTTAAAATTATTAAACTGTTTTATTAAAATATATTAAAATGAATTTAGAATGTTGTTTATTTTACATTATATAGTGATTATAAAATTTAAATTAAACATTTCATAAATTGTCCATCGCAAAATGGTTTTTAATGAATGTTTAGTATTTAATTCAATTTATAAATAAAGACACTCTATTTAATACTGTTTAAATATGATAATTCACTAACTTAAAGATTTATTAAATAATACTTATATTTTATATTTTATATTTTATCATATCATTTATCTTATTCTATATTTTTATTTTTTATTTACTTGTACCTTCTATTTTTTTATCATATTCTATATATTTTTCTTTTTTATACATGTTTTTAATTATATGCGAAAGAAGTCCAGACAATATAATATAAATATTTAGAATATACATTTTTTGTTAGTTTAAATTTTTTTCTATTGTTTAGTTTTCTAAATTTTAAATTTTATTACATTTTTATTCTTTCTCACATGTGAGTCTTTAACATCACATGTGTGGTCATTATCATTATCTTTTTGTGTGTCATTTCAGCTCCAAGAACCTTCAAGATCATAGGATGCAGTGGTCACCATTTTTTCTTTCTATTTGTGGCATCACCAACTCCAACAGATGCTGATCACCATTACCCTTTTCAATGTCTTTTTTGTCTGTCATTTTCAGCTCCAATAACCTTCAGGGTCACAGGATGCAGTGGTCACCGTTTCTCTTTCTGTGTGTGGCATCACAAACTCCAACAGATTGGTGGTCACCATTACCCTTTCGGTGTCTTTTTGTGTGTCATTTTTAGCTCCAAGAGCCTTTTGGGTCATAGGATGCAGTAGTCACCATTTCTCTTTCTGTGTGTGGCATCACCAACTCCAAGAGATGGTGGTCACCATTATGGTTTCTGTGTGTTATTTTAGACTCCAATACTATTCAATACTATAAAAAGTGTTGTTTTAATACTTAAAATTATTAAAATATATTAAAATGAATTTAGAAAGTTGTTTATTTTACATTTTATAATGATTACAAAATTTAAATTAAACATTTCATAAATTATCAAAATTTTTATTGCAAAATTATTTTTAATAAATATTTAGTATTTAATTCAATTTATGAATGAAAACACTATTTTATGATAATTGACTAACTGAAAAATTTATTAACTCATATTTAATTATATTTTCTATTTTGTTTTACATCATATTATATTTTCCTTTTTTATACATGTTATAATCTTATGACAAAATAAATTCATTCAATTTTATTATTATACTATTGTTAAATTTTTGTTAATCTTGTTGACCTGTTTAATTGAAAGTTTTAAACATCACAGAGGTGTGGTCATTATCATTATCTTTCTGTGTGCCATTTTCAGTTTCAAGAACCTCAGAGGGTAGGATACAGTGGTCCTCATTTCTCTTACTGTGTGCTATATCACCAACTCCAACAGATGGTGGTCACACTACTCAGTGTGTGCTATCTTCAACTTCAATACTACTCAACGTGATAAAATGTAGTGGTCACTCTTTTTCTCTCTTTGTGTACCATATTTAACTCTAACATGTTTCAATATGACAGAGTTTGGTAGTAATCAGTATTCTTTCTCTATTGTGTCATTTTCAAGTCCAACATCTTTCGACATCATAAAAAGTGGTATCAATGTTATTGGTTCATTGTGTGCAATTTCCAACTCTAATACACTCTTTCATCTTTCTCTTCCATTATAATTCAAACTTCAATCTTTATTTTTTATTATCCATTTTGTTTTCAATCATGATTATCTTCACTCACATTCTTCTTATTTTGGATCTATTTCACCCCTTAAATCAATTAATATCCTAAATTATTTCATAACCTAATTCAATTCCACGTAATTTTACCATTATTTTCTTTTTAATTATACAACTAGTTTTTATTTATTTAGACAAGATGTGTTTTCAATTTTCTATATTGAAAAAATAACTCTTTTGAATCTAAAATAAAAATATTTCATTTTTAAATTCGTTAATTTTGAACGATATTACTTTTAGAATTTGAAATTAGTCATTGTTAATAATATTAATAATGTGACAAAGTACTACATATTTAAGATTTGTGAGAGAAATTTATTTGAGTAATATATATATATATATATATATATATATATATATATATATATATATATTTATGAAAGATTTAACTTTTTTTAGTCTAAAGACTAAATTAGTGTCCTAGTTATTAAGAACATACACAGTGCCGTGTTCTGAAATAATGAATTATCATAACTGGAAAAATGGTATTTATTTTATGATAATTACTTTTAATATTGCCTTTGTATTAATGTTTTCTAATTAAGGTTAGTGTAAAATTTTTATACAAATAATACGCCAATTAAAATCTTACACAATTGTTATAATTATATATATATATATATATATATATATATATATATATATATATATATAAATTTAGTCTCTAACACTATAAAAAAATGTTGTTTTAATACTTAAAATTATTAAAATTTATTAAAATGAATTTAGAAATTTTTCTATTTTATATTTTATAATGATTACAAAATATAAATAAAAAATTTCATAAATTATCCAATTATTTTATTGAAAAATGATATTTTAATAAATATTTAGTATTTAATTCAATTTATGAATAAAAACACTATTTTAATACTATTTAAATATAATATTTCACTAACTGAAAATTTTAATAAATCATATTTACTTATATTTTCTATTTTATTTTACATCATATCATTTATTTATTTTATATTTTTCTTTTTATTCATGTTGTAATTTTATAATAAAAGAAATCAAGTCAATTATAATATAGGTATTTAGAGTATTCATGTTATAATATTTTAATTACTCTTTTATGGTTTAAGTGTTTTAAAATTTATTATTGTACTAACTTTTGTTAATTTTTTGTCATTCTTGTTGTACTGAAGGTCTTAAACATTATAAGTGTGGTTACTATCACTATCTTTTTGTGTGTCATTTTCAGTTACAAGATCCTCAGAAGTTCATATGATGCCGTGGTCACCATTTCTTTTTTATTCATGTTGTAATTTTGTAATAAAAGAAATCCAGTCAATTATATTATAGATATTTAGAGTATTCATGTTTTAATATTTTAATTACTCTTTTATGGTTTAAGTGTTTTAAAATTTATTATTGTACTAACTTTTGTTAATTTTTTGTCATTCTTGCTTATCTGTTTAATTGAAAGTCTTAAACATTATAAGTGTGGTTACTATCACTATCTTTCTGTATGCCATTTTCAGTTACAAGATCCTCAAAGGGTCATATGATGCAGTGGTCACCATTTCTCTTTTTGTGTGTTATATCACCAACTCCAACATATGGTGGTCACACTACTCTTTGTGTGTGCTATCCTCAACTTCAATACTATTCAAGGTGATAAAATGTAGTGATCACTATTTTTCTCTTTATATGTGTCATATTTAACTCTAACAGCTTTCAATATGATACATTTTGGTGGTAATCAGTATTCTTTTTCTATATGTCATCTTCAAGTACAACATCCTTCAATATCATAAGAAGTAATATCACTATTATTGGTTCATTATGTGCAATTTTCAACTATATAATATACTCTCTTATTTTTCTCTTCCATTATAATTCAGATTTCAATCTTTGCTTTTTTTAACCTTTGTTTTTAATCCTATCTTCTTTTCACTCACATTCTTCTCATCTTAGATCTATTTCACCCCTTAAATTAATTAATATCCAAAATATTTTCATAACCTAATTCAATTCCATGTAATTAATTTTACCATTACTTTTTTTTTTCAATTATACAACTAGATTTTATATAGTTTAGATAAGGTGTGTTTTCAATTTTCTATATTGACAAAAGAATTTTTTTAATCTAAAATAAAAATATTTCATTTTTTTATTCATTAATTTTGAACGATATTACTTTTAGAATTTGAAATTAGACATTGTTAATGATATTAATAATGTGACAAAGTACTACATATTTAAGATTTGTCAAAGGAATTTATTTGAGTAATATATATATATATATATATATATATATATATTAATTTATGAAAGATTTAAATATTCTTTTGGACAATATTATTTTAGTCTGAAAATACTAAATTAGTGTACTAGTTATTAAGAACATACACAGTGCCGTGTTATGAAATAATGAATTATCATAACTGGAAAAAAGGTATTTATTTTATGATAATTACTTTTAATATTGCCTTTGTATTAATGTTTTCTAATTAAGGTTAGTGTAAAAAATTTATACAAATAATACGCAAATTAAAATCTTACACAATTGTTATAAATATATATATATATATATATATATATATATATATATATATATATATATATATATATATATATATATATTTAATCTCTAAAGCTATAAAAAATGTTGTTTTAATACTTAAAATTATTAAAATTTATTAAAATGAATTTAGAAAGTTTTCTATTTTACATTTTATAATGATTACAAAACATAAATTAAACATTACATAAATTATCCAATTTTTTTATTTGAAAATGATTTTTAATAAATATTTATTATTTAATTCAATTTATTTTAATACTATTTAAATATAATATTTCACTAACTGAAAATTTTAATAAATCATATTTACTTATATTTTCTATTTTATTTTACATCATATCATTTATTTATTTTATATTTTTTTATTCATGTTGTAATTTTATAACAATAGAAATCCAGTCAATTATATTATAGATATTTAGAGTATTCATGTTTTAATATTTTAATTACTCTTTCATCGTTTAAATTTTATTATTGTACTAATTTTTGTTAAATTTTTGTCATTCTTGTTGATCTGTTTAATTAAAAGTCTTAAACATCACAAATATGGTCACTATCACTATTTTCCTGTGTGCCATTTTAGTTACATGTGCATCAGAGGGTCATATGATGCAGTGGTCACCATTTCTCTTTCTGTGTGTTATATCACCAACTCCAACAGATGATGGTCACATTACTCTCTGTGTGTGTTATCCTCAACTTCAATACTATTCAATGTGATAAAATGTGGTGGTCACTATTTTTCTCTCTGTGTCTGCCATATTTAACTCTAACAACTTTAAATATGACAAAGTTTAGTGGTTATCAATATTTTTTTTGCTATGTGTGATCTTCAAGTCCGACATCCTTAAATATCATAAGAAGTGATATCACTATTATTGGTTCATTATCTAATTTTCAACTATAATACACTCTTTCATCTTTATCTTCCATTATAATTCAGACTTCAAACTTTGCTTTTTTATCTTTTTTTTTCAATCCTATCTTCTTTTCACTCACATTCTTCTCATTTTGGGTCTATTTCACCCCTTAAATCAATTAATATCCTAAATATTTTCATAACCTAATTCACTTCCATGTAATTTTACCATTATTGTTTTTTCAATTATACAACTAGTTTTTATATTGTTTAGATAAGGTGTGTTTTCAATTTTTTATATTGACAAAATAGTTTTTTTAATCTAAACTAAAAATATTTCATTTTTTTATTCATTAATTTTAAACGATATTACTTTTAGAATTTGAAATTAGTCATTGTTAATAATATTCATAATGTGACAAAGTACTACATATTTAAGATTTGTGAAAAGAATTTATTTGTGAAATATATATATATATATATATATATATATATATATATATATATATATATATATATATGAAAGATTTAAATATTTTTTTGGATAATTTTTTTTAGTCTGAAAAGACTAAATTAGTGTCCTAGTTATTAAGAACATACACAGTGCCGTGTTATTAAATAATGAATTATCATAACTGGGATAAAGGTATTTATTTTATGATAATTATTTTTAATATCGCCTTTGTATTAATGTTTTCTAATTAAGGTTAGTGTAAAATTTTTATACAAATAATAGACAAATTAAAATCATACACAATTGTTATAATTATATATATATATATATATATATATATATATTAAAAATCGTTGTTTTAATACTTAAGATTATTAAAATTTATTAAAATGAATTTAGAAATTTTTCTATTTTACTTTATAATGATTACAAAAATATAAATTAAACATTTCATAACTTATCCAATTTTTTTATTGCAAAATGATTTTTAATAAATATTTAGATTTAATTTAATTTACGAATAAAAACACTATTTTAATACTATTTAAATATAATATTTCACTAACTGTAAAATTTATTAAATCATATTTACTTATATTTTCTATTTTATTTTACATCATATCATTTATTTTATTTTATATTTTTCTTTTTTATTCATGTTGTAATTTTATATAAAAAGAAATCCAGTCAATTATATTATATTATAGATATTTAGAGTATTCATGTTTTAATATTTTAATTATTCTTTTATCATTTAAGTGTTTTAAATTGTATTATTGTACTAACTTTTATTAAGTTTTTGTCATTCTTGTTAACAAGTTTAATTGAAAGTTTTAAACACAGGTGTGGTCATTATCACTATCTTTCTGTGTGCCATTTTCTGTTACAAGAGTCTCAGAGGGTCATATAATGCAGTGGTCACCATTTCTCTTTTTGTGTGTTATATCACCAACTCCAACAGATGGTGGTCACACTACTCTCTATGTGTGCTATCCTCAACTTCAATACTATTCAAGGTGATAAAATGTGGTGGTCACTATTTTTCTCTCTATACGTGCCATATTTAACTCTAATACCTTTCAATATGACAGAGTTTGGTGGTAATCAATATTCTTTTTCTAAATGTCATTTTCAAGTTCAACATCCTTCAATATCATAAGAAGTGATATCACTATTATTGGTTCATTAAGTTTAATTTTCAACTATATAATACACTCTTTTATTTTTCTCTTCCATTATAATTCAGACTTCAATCTTTGCTTTTTTATCCTTTTTTTAATCCTACCTTCTTTTTACTCACATTCTTCTCATTTTGGATCTATTTCACCCCTTAAAAAAATTAATATCCAGAATATTTTCATAACCTAATTCAATTCCATGTAATTTTCCCATTAGTTTTTTTTTCAATTATACAACTAGTTTTTATATTGTTTAGATAAGATGTGTTTTCAACTTTCTATATTGACAAAATAGATTTTTTTAATTAAAATAAAAATATTTCATTTTTTGTATTCATTAATTTTGAACGATATTATTTTTAAAATTTGAAATTAGACATTGTTAATAATATTAATAATGTGACAAAGTACTATATATTTAAGATTTGTAAAAATAATTTATTTGAGTAATATATATATATATATATATATATATATATAAATTTATGAAAGATTTAAATATTCTTTTGGACAATATGTTTTTAGTCTGAAAAGACTAAATTAGTGTTCTAGTTATTAAGAACATACATAGTGCCGTGTTATTAAATAATGAATTAACATAACTGGAAAAAAGGTATTTATTTTATGATAATTATTTTTAATATTGCCTTTGTAATAATGTTTTCTAATTAAGGTTAGTGTAAAATTTGTATACAATTGTCTGAACTATACACACACACACATATATATATATATATATATATATATATATATATAGATTAATTTAGTCCCTAACACTATAAAAAGTGTTGTTTTAATACTTAAAACTATTAAAATTTATTAAAATGAATTTAGAAAGTTGTCTATTTTACATTTTATAATGATTACAAAATTTAAATTAAACATTTCATAAATTATTCAATTCTTTTTATTGCAAAATGATTTTTAATAAATATTTAGTATTTAATTCAATTTGTGAATAAAAATACTATTTAGTACTTTTTCAATGTAATATTTCACTAACCGAAAAATTTATTACATCATATTTACTTATACTTTCTATTTTATTTTACATCATATCATTTATTTTATTTTATGTTTTTCTTTTTTTATTCATGTTGTAATTTTATAACAAAAGAAATCCAGTGAATTATATTATAGATATTCAGAGTATTCATGTTTTAATATTTTAATTATTCTTTTATCATTTAAGTGTTCTAAATTTTATTATTATACTAACTTTTGTTAAATTTTTGTTATTCTTGCTGACCTGTTTAATTGAAATTCTTAAACATCATAAGACTGGTCACTATCACTATCTTTCTGTGTGCCATTTTCAGAAAGAGTCTCAGAGGGTCATATAATGCAGTGGTCACCATTTCTCTTTCTGTGTGTTGTATCACCAACTCCAACAGATGGTGGTCACACTACTTTCTGTGTGTGCTATCTTCAACTTCAATATTATTCAAAGTGATAAAATGTGATGGTCATTTTTTTTCTGTGTATACCATATTTAATTTAACAGATTTCAATATGACAGAGTTTGATGATAATCAATATTCTTTCTATATGTATCATCCTCAAGTCCAACATCTTTTTACATAATAAGAAGTATCACTATTATTGGTTCATTGTATGCAATTTCCAACTCTAATACACTCTTTCATCTTTCTCTTCCACTATAATTCATACTTCAATCTTTGTTTTTTTTTTGTTTTTTTTTCTCAATCCTATTTTTTTTACTCACATTCATCTCATTTTGGATCTATTTCACCCTTAAATCAATTAATATACAAAATTTTCTCATAACCTAATTCACTTCCATGTTATTTTACCATTATTTTTTTTTCAATTATACAACTAGTTTTTATATTGTTTAGATAAGGTGTGTTTTCAATTTTATATACTAACAAAATAGTTCCTTTTCAATCTATAATAAAAATATTTCATTTTTTTTATTCTTTAATTTTGAACGATATTACTTTTAGAATTTGAAATTAGTCATTGTTAATAATATTAATAATGTGACAAAGTACTACATATTTAAGATTTGTGAAAGGAATTTATTTTAGTAATATATATATATATATATATATATATATATATATATATATATATATATATATAAATTTATGAAAGATTTAAATATTCTTTAGGACAATATTTTTGTAGTCCTCCAATTAAACGTTTTCATTTCTCATTATTTGAATTTTTGAATTGCTATTTTTAGTATAATAATCTTAGAATAAAATATTTTTTTTATTAAAATCAAATCTCACAACTCATGTTTTTCTATAGTGTCAATCATCTTCTAGAGAGTGAAGTAATTTTCTAAATTACAAATATCGGATGAAGCTCTCCTCTTCCAAATGTGCTATAATGAGTTCTGGCTTTTCTTTTAAACAACTTTGTATCTATAACTATATATAAAGGGGATTCCCTCTTTTGTGTCCACATTTCATAATTCCAACTTTACCCTTTATAATTTAATTATTTATTAAATTTTTAAAAATTAGCGGTTACTTTTACAAGTTTTTATAAAATTATTTACTTATCTCCTTTTTCTTTTTTTCTCTTACTATTCATCAACAGTTATTTTTTTCTTATTTTCTCCGTACATTTTATTTTATTTTTTATAAATATACTTTTATTTTGTTTATTAAATTAATAACATTACAATATCATCAATTATTAATATAATTCAAAAAATGCGTACACACAGGCGCGATAGCGCCTGTGTTTACACTAGTAAAAAATAAACTAATTATGATAATTGACTTTTAATTATATTTTTATTCTTGAGATCAAATTGTTAAAAAAATTTGAATCATTATAAACACTATATCAATATATTTAATACAATAATAAGTTATCTAAATAACATTTTATCAAACACTTGAGTAAAAAAAAATATTGATAAATACTTCAAATTAAAATAAATAAAAAAACTTTAAATTAGTCTTTTAATGATAAAAAATAGTAAAAATATGTTAAAAATATAATGACTTATGTTTAACACCAGTTGTGACTTATTTAAATATAAATTTGTTAAAAAAATCTATGAATTATTTTTTTCTTGTTTTTTATATAACATAATATGTAATATCTGAATTAAAAGTAGATAGAAATTATTTTATATAAGATTTATAAGTTACTAAATACTTGCAAATGGGATTGGTTCCAACACGAACGGAAGCATCGGCCATGACCGCCACGAGTCGTTAATTTATCGGAAAATGAATCAGAAATTGACCATTCGAGAAAATTATTATCCATATGTTTCTTTCTAATTTTGTTTTTTTAAAAATACTTTAAACAATAATTGTATTATAATTCTAATTTAAAATTTATTGACATCAATATTTTATTTACTTTTACATTCATACTTTACTAAATTTATAATTAAGATAATGATTTAATTTTTCTTAGCTTTTATGATCAAGACCATACAAAAATCAATTGAGCCTAACAAACTAAGGGAATAACTTTGTTGTAATAATTTCTAATAAAAAATGGTTAGTAACACATTTTTATCCATACTTTTTTAATTCTTACATCAAATAATTTTGTGAAACACTTTTTTTTTGGAGTTTCATTCACAGTTTTATAATTTTTAAGATGAAACAAAATTATGTTTTAAGAAAAAAAAAATAAAACAACATACTTTTTTGCAAAAGAGAACAAAACAAAATATTGTTGCTTTCTTTATTTTTAGTTTCTTCTTTTATTTTACTTGTTAACTTATTGATGAAATGCGTGAGGAAAATTCTAGATGAAATTAATGATAATTAATTAGTATAATATGTTGTTAGTATATAATATTATTACAAGAAAATAAAATTTTAATTACATTATTCAACTTTGTCCCAAATCAATCCCAAAGAGAAAATGGGTACAAAAGGAGGAGAACCTCATTGCATTGCCATTTGCTTCAGAGCATAGAAACCCTCTCTCTCTCTCTCTCTCTTCTCTCTCTCTCTCACTCCTCCAACCATTCTGAATGTGAACAAGGTAATTCAACTCTGCATCTTCTCTTCTTCTTCTTCTTCTTCTTCTTTCACCAGAAACACACACTCAATCTCACCCCACACACCAAACTTTTACAAGCATTTTTTTTTTCAATTTTTTTGAGAGAAATTCAGGCCAAACAAACCTTGTTTTCTGTGGGATTCGAAGGTTGTCGCTGCGATTCTCGATGTAGTTCCCTTTAAGAATTTGTTGCTGAAGGCCGTGTTTGGTGGAGTGTAATGTGCTTTTTCTTTCTGTGTTTTTTTTTGTGTGTGCAGTGGTTGTTGAAGGGTATAGTGTAGAGTGGTGTGTTCTATTCGTCTTGGAAGTGCAAAATGAATGACGGTAGACAAATGGGGTTGCATTATGTAGACGCAGGGTTTCCTTATGCTGTGAATGAAAACTTTGTGGATTTCTTTCAAGGATTCTCTCATGTGCCCGTCAATTATGCCTTTGCTGGTTCAATGCCTGATCAGGTTTTTCTTTCTTCTTGTTGTTGTTTTTTTTTTCTTTTAAATTTTGGGCCAAATATGGCAAAATTCAGCTTTTGTACTTTTTTGTGGGTGAAGTTTTGTGGTTTGCTCGCGATCCTTGACATTGCGGTTAAATGTGGCTCAAATTGGTCGCAACACAGTTAGAGTCCCACAAAACTTGACCTTGTCGCCGAAACTGTGGTCACTGACCTGTTTTTTTAAGCCATGCATATCAGGAATAAAAACTTGTGATTCTGTTAAACTTCTGGGATTAATAATGTATTATGTTTTTACAGGGACTAAAATCGAATTTCAAGGTGTTTTGGGGGACCATAAACGTGTGATACCCCTTATTCTTGTTTTTATGTTGTTTCAGTGTTGCTGGATGATTTAATGGTTTTGGTGGCAGTGATTTAGAATCATGCTATCCATCCAGGGATTGCAAATGTGGGTTTTTGTTAGTGTTTATTGAGTTTTGTTCTAAATTGGATTTTACTGAAAATATGGGAGTAAAAGCAGAAATTTCAGTTCTTTTGCTGCTATCATTACTGCTGCTACTTAACAGTTAGATACATGATAGCATTCACTATGTTTGACATGAAATCATGGAATTTTTTTTTTCGTTTTTAAATAATGGGAGTTGGATGGTCAAGTACAAGAAATAATGTGAGAATGATGGGTACTTTTTTTTTTTTGTTGAATTGCAAAGGGGATAGGTAATGCTGCATTTCCAAGTAGCTGTGTCGTATACATGCATGTCTCCCTTTTGACCCATTTAAATACTAAATTTTGAGTTGTTGTCATATGTGAATGTGTTGAACTTGCCGAAAATATCCTCTTTTGTTTTGTTTTATTAACTCATATTTTACTAAGATTCTGTTTTGGTTTGTGACCATAACTATGTAATCTTATGTTCTGTCCAGGAAAGTGTCTACTGGTCAATGAACATGAATCCCTATAAGTTTGGATTGTCTGGCCCTGGTAGTACATCTTACTATAGTTCTTATGAGGTAAATGGTCATTTGCCGAGAATGGAGATTGAAAGGGCTGAGTGGGAATACCCTTCGACAATTACTGCTGTGGAACCAGCTACAACAGATTCTCCGCCTAGAAGAGATGGAATCACTAGCATGCAGACCATCCCTGAAGAATGTTAGTGAAATTTTATTTTCTTTTACTGTAAGCAAAGGCCTGTGGCCAAGTTGTTGGTTTCTGCAATTTGGTTGTTGTATTTTTATCACTTTTAGGTCCATGCTATCATCAAATTAGGGGGGGGGGGGGGGGGGGGGGGGGGTGGGGGGGGGGGGGGGGGGTGGGGGGTGGGGGGGGGTCGTC
>Ga0214545_1011024_pt1 | contig 12722 bp, 11 predicted proteins | sample CNSS4metaG_FD_160064 | JGI IMG/M metagenome (GOLD analysis project Ga0214545, IMG submission 160064) | Root nodule microbial communities from cowpea collected in UCLA plant growth center, Los Angeles, California, USA - CNSS4 | ecosystem: Host-associated > Plants > Roots > Nodule | place: USA... | reverse complement strand
AAAATACTTTTATATATATATATATATATATATATATATATATATATATATATATATATATATATATATATATATATATAAATAAAGGATTTCCTTTTTATTTATTGTTTTTAAAATCTAACTATTACTTATGCATTCCTATCAAATTATCTAAACAATTATTTTCTCTATTTCTTTCATTCATCAATCGTCATTTTCTCTTCTTTTCTTCATTTACTGTACTTTGTTCTTAATAAATATAAATTTATTTTGTATATTAACTTAATGATATTACATTATTATAACGTACTGATATAATATTATAAATATATACACAAAAATATATATATATATATATATATATATATATATATATATATATATATATATATATATATAAAGTGGTATTTTAATTAAAGGTCAATTTAGATTTACTCACTAATATAAAACACGTTATAAATCTTAACTAGGACTTTTTATGCTCATTAGCATCTCACTTCGGCATCATGTGATTTGACCAACATTTAAGTTACCATTTTTAATCATCAGTGTTTTATTTGTCTCCATATTAAATTTAAATAAAGAAAGAAAATAATTAAAAGAATAATAAAACATTAATAATTAATAGGGATAAAAATCTTATATTATAAAAGCAATAAAATTTGAAATACATGTTTTTTTATAATTAAATGCTATATTCTTATAAATAAATGTTTTTCTATAACTGTTATATTCTTTTTGAATATGTTTTTCTTTATTATTTACTTTTTAGTTGTTTTTTAATTTGATTGGTTTAATTATCGAAATTTTTTAATTTATTTACATAAAAATTAAAAGAATAACAAAATATCATTAATTAATAATGATAAAAATCTTCTATTATGAAAGAAATAAAAAGTATAATAAAATACTTATAAATAAAAAAATAAAAAATATTAATAATTAATAGGAATAAAAATATTACACTATAAAAGAAATAAAAGTTGAAATAAATTTTTTTTTATAATTAAATGCTGTAATTTTATAAATAATGTTTTTTTTGGTAGAGAAAAACTGTAACAAATGTTTTCTTATAACTGTTATATTCTTTTTCAATATTTTTTTTATTATTTATTTTTTAATTTTTTTTTAATTGGATCGCATTAATTATTGAAGGATTTAAATTAATTAACGTAAAAATTTAAAATAACAAAATATTAATAATTAATAATGATAAAAATCTTGTATTATAAAAGAAATAAAATTTAGAATAAATGTTTTTCTATAATTAAAATTATTTTTAAAATAAATTTAATGAATTAATTAATTAATTAACATAAAAATTAAAAAAATATTAATAATTTATAGTGTTAAAAATCTTATATTATGAAAGAAAGAAAATTTATTTCAAAATGTTATAGCATTTTCATACTATCTTCCTTTTTAATTTGATTGGATCAATTATCTAAAGATTTTAATTAATTAATACAAAACTTAAAAAAATAATAAATATTAACAAATAATGGAGATAAAAATCTATAATTAATTTAAAATAAATTTATTTCTATAATTAAAATTATTTTCAATAATAAAATTTTAAAAATATATTAATTAATAATACAATAATTATAAGAATAATAAAATATTATTACTAATTAAAAACCTAATCATAAATTTCCGTTTTTTAAAAACATGGACTACTATAAATGTGGTGGATGCCCTCAACTAAATCCATAAAAAAATAATACCAGTGATTGAAACTATACCTAGCAAGCATCACACTAAAACAAGGATATGACTTTGGTCAAAATTGCTTTTGCAACAATTCTTCTTGCTTTAATAATAGCTTGCAATGGATATGGTTTGAGAAGCATATCAAGAATGGTAGTTGATGGTGAATGTCATGAGAGTAAGGAATGCAATTTGATTTTAGCTCACTGCAAATCAAGAGTGGTTTGTGAAAATGGGTCTTGCACATGTGTTAAGATCAATGCATTGATAAAAACGCAATGTGATACAAACAGGGATTGCTGGACAGTTTGTCCTCCATTATGTGATTTGGCTCATTGTGATATGAAAACCCACACTTGTGATTGTGCTTGTCAAGAATAAACATTTGTATTTAGCGATAGGATATACATTTATGTTGACATCTTATTACTTTCTCTAGTTTTAATTTTTATTGTACCTATAAAAAATACATGCTATTAGTTTTATAAATATAATCATTTATAAATTTGCAGGAGAACATGATTAACTATGGCAAAATTTATTAATTTATAAACTATTTATATTTGATGTTAGGATTAAATATATTTTTTGTAACAAAATTATTCTTAATTTCTTTTTATCCCTAAATTCAATATCTATTTATTTTGTTTCTGCATTTTATAAAAGTAATTCTACATTTCTACATATTTATTTTGTTTCTGCATTTTTTGCATATTTTTAACAAATGACAAAAACAGAAAATAGGTAAATGAAATTCTACATAATATAATATAATCTGCAATTTAAAAAAGAAAAGTATAGAGTTTAGCTTGGAAGGGGTTAGGGCTGACTTGTGTTCTACAAATTAAATTAACAACTCTACATTTGTTGATCTATTATTTATCTAATTTTATACCAATTCATTAAGAATTTCAGAAACATAAAGAAACAATAGGTCAAAGTTATAATGTCTATCCTATAACTAGCATGTTTAATTTGCAAAATTGGTAAGATAAATAGTTCTTAATTGTATAAACTAAAATTAATTTATAATTTCTTTAAAAATTGAATTAATAAAAAATTTCTTTATTTATTTTTAAATCTAGTTTTATCATGACAATATTTTAATCATAATAAAATTTCTAAAAACAAAAAATAAAATATATTTCATTTTAAAGATAAATTTGAAGATAATGACCTACCATAACAATAATTTCATTTTGGAAAATTTGTGAAATCTTAAAAAGCAAACTCTAAAATCGAAACTTATGCATAGAAATTATTATGCAACAAGGTAGATATAATCTAAAAAGGAGTTAATATGACACAATCATTTTTCTCTACCTCTTATATGGTTTGTTGAATAGAGAACCCACTTGAAATAATAAGTGCCTGTTAAATCATTGCAAATTAACGCACATAATTGCATAATGTATATTGAATGAAGACCTCACACATATTCATTTCCCACTCCATTGTAAGTATTGAAATAGGTAATTAGACAAGAAGGGGTTGAATTGGATTTATAAAAACTTTGGTTAATTTTGCAAGCTTAAAACACCTTCAAATTGAATCAGATCAACCACGAGATTGGAATGCAAGTACCACTGTACTGTATACTTTCAATCGATTAAAAATAGGGATAATAAGTTGATTTCATTAAACAATTAACAATGCAGTGTAATTCAACATATCAAAATATCATAATAGTCCATTGAAATACTGGGAATTATGTAGAAATTTGAATTTGAAATGTAATTCAGAAACAACTTAAAAGACTTAACAAGATTGATTCAGATAAGCAATATAAATATGAGCAAAGTGTCAAGTTGTGTCAAACCACTCAAGAATAGTTAAAAGATTGTACAATTCAAATTTCTTGAAACTTTAAACAAAATCAAGAGATAAGAGAGAGAATCAAGCACAATGACATAGAATTTTTATCTTGGTTCACTTAAATCTGAGCTACATCTAGTTTGTCAAGGCAACTTGAGCCTAACGTGCACTACATAACCAAGACTTTTGATTCTCATAAGAGTCTCAACACAACACAACAAGAACACAGTTGCATACCTAAAACCACCTAGCCAACCAAACCTTTTTCTCCAAGTTCCAAAACCAATGCAAAAATCTCCAAGAAGATCAAAGATCCTTCATGAATGGTTTCACTTCTGTGTAATTCAAAGAGAGAGACTTTTCCACTAGCTTAGAATGATTTTGCTCTAAAAAATCTCAAGTCCCACCTGTTAGCATAAGCAAGCTTGAAGCAAAGATTTGATAAAGCCAAGCGCATGAAAATCATATGTGGTTGATGAAGATTGATGAAGATCCACTTGAAGATTATGTTTCAATTGTATTAAATCTAGAAATTATGTGTTCAATGTAATAGTTACATGTTATATCATGTTGTTAGGTTATATAACATAGGTTAGATGTCTTGATAGTCTTAGTGTGCCCATTTTAATATGTTAAAAATAGGTTTTAACAAGATAAAAGGCTTGTTGTATATAGTTTTTGGTATGAATGTATTCAGTCAGTTGAATTATTTTTTCAATCGACTGATTTTACTTTAGTAAAGTGAAATCAACAGATTGTACAAAAAATTCAACCGATTGATTTCACTTAATTCAGACTATATAAGTTGTGTTTTCGAGAGCAAAAGCACAATTCTAAGTTTTTGAGCACGAAAACATGTAATACATCACTGGAAAAATCTTTCTCTCTCTGAATTACACAGCTACAAGGTGAAGATTGAAGATTGTAAGACCCGTGATATTTATATAAATAATAATTAAAAAATTACAAATAATGGTGGGTTGGAAGTACCCTAAGAGAGTTTCTTGACAAGTCCTAGACAAGGAATAATACTAGCTTAAGCGGTTGAGAGTACTTGGTCGTGTGAGAGGACTTGTGTGTGCCATTAGTGTGATATTTTAATTGTGTTTTATTTTACAAATATATTGTGAATGGGGAAGTATGACTTAACATGGTATGTATTAGTGAATCAACATGAATTATATGATAGTTTAATGGTTGTGAATATGCTTAAAGGGTGGAAGGATGTGAGTTCGAATCCTTGTTAGCATGAGTTGTTCTTTTTTTTTCATTTTTAGTATTTTTACTAATTGAAGGAAAACTCTAGAAACTCTAGAGATCCCCTGAGAAACCAGAAGGGTAGCTTAGAAGCAGTTGTGATGTAGTACAAACACAACTAAATGGCCATTAACTCCAATTTCATTATTTTCTTTTTATTAATTAATTTATTTATTTTTCGGGTTGGAAAGTGTGAAGAGAGAAGAGAGTGAATGGGGAAATAGGGAGTTATAGAGCGTGGCAGCAATGAGAGTTAAAGAGGACTGCAAAAATTGTGACAATGGGAGAGAGTGTGAAGGTTGAATGGAATTTTGGAGTGGAGACGAGTGGTGGAGTGGATTCAAGCTTGGAGGCACTTGAAGCAATGAAGGTGAAATGGAGAGGAAACCTAGAAGAGAAATCTATTCTAGGGAAGGAGGCTAGAGGAGTTCTTCGTAGAAACTAGTCTAGCAAAGCTACTCTAGAGGCAATATGTGGAGTACTCTCAACACTTAGTCTATTACCAATCCAAAGTAACCAAATACAAGAGTAGAGTGACCGCATTTATAGGAATCATAGCTGGCCAAATGAAATAAGAAATGTATCATGAAATGAAATGTAGATGTAGCTTGGAGAAGAAGCACAAAGGTGGGTCTTGTGATGCAAAGGAGGAAGGGATATAATGCCATGTGGCAAAGTCACACTCTTCTTGCATAAACCTAGTAACAAAGGCACACCAAGCCTTGCTTCCAAGCATATTCTCGGCTAAGTGGTTTGAATTGGGCTTGCATTGGCCCAATTTGAAACTAAACAATAAAGTACTTCAGTATTTTTATTCTAGAACATGGCCTAACATGTGGCCCAAAATAAAAGCTATTCTAATGCTTCAATCATATGTGCTCTCATATTTTGATGTCTTCTTTAGCCCATGAGAATAGCATAGGAAGCCCATGATGAATTTGATCATCTTGAGGCAATCCCATTTGGTTCCTTCTAAGCATTCCTCTTGTTATTGAGCTTTTTGGTGAGCTTTGAGCTTGAGATGCATGTAGGTCTAAGATTGGGCCTTGAGCATGATTTGGGCCTAGGCATTGGCCCAAGTTACAAGCCTTGTTAGGATCACATCATCCCCTCCCACTTGAAGAGGATCTGACCTCAGATCAAGAGGGTTGTTTAAGGCTCACAGCAACTAAAGTTGGGTTCCACCAGGATCAAAAACATATCTGCAATAGTCATCAAACATAATTTCAGTAAAATCATAAGGACCAAGCAATATATATTGACATAAGATGTGTGAAGACGGGCTTTAAAAATTGGAAAAATGAGATATTTTGCCCACTTTACAAAAATACTGAATTTCACTTTGACTTAATTGAGACCTAAAAGGTAACTCTAAGTCAAAGGTTGGTGGTGTTGGAAAATCTTTCGAGGAGTTTGAAATAATGGGTGAAGATGGAAAAAATATTTAGGAAGAACTAAGACAAAAGAATTAATGGAAAATGAAAGTGAAAAAAAAAACTGATAGTGGAGTCCTTAGGGATGATTTAGTAATAAAATTGGTATGTTTGTATGATGACTAAGGGTTCAATTGGTGTGAGTTGATGCATGAGTTAAAGTCTTGAATTTACATGAAATTGTAATGGTTTGAGTTGTGGAAATGAAGGAAGAGATGATTGTTGTTGGTGATAGTAGATTGTTTGCATGTGTAAAATGTTAGGAGCAAGTTGTTTTGGAGTATTGCACTTATATATATGATCACTAAATGAATCAATTAATTGTTAAGGCATCTAGGTAGGTGTTTATTGTCATGGGGCTATATGAATCTTGAAATGGGGTGTGGTGTATTTGGGTGACAAAGTAGTATTGGTGTTGTGATGTTGGTGATATTGTATGCTTAGTTATACTGTTGGACCAAAGATCACATGCTTTATATGTATGCTTGACTACTTTCAAGTAATGCCAAATTCTCCAAGTATAAATGCGTGAACACTTATTATGATTAATGTTTAGAAACTGTGATGATGTATATTGTGGTATATATTGATGTTATAAAGTATAAGTGACATTATGGATGTGTGGATATGATACTTGAGGGTTTAGAATCCGTTATGCAGTGCCTATACAAATAAAAATTTGCTTTACTAGTGTGACGCCTGGCAGGGAGTATGTTTCTGCCAGGCGATAAGCCACAAGCAGAGGGGTCCCTAGAGGCGTGGCGACGATTTAGAGCAATCTAGAGCACAATTTCTCCTGACGACGCTTAGGCACTGCTAGGCGATAGTGGAAGGGCATGGTCCGTTGCATATTGTTTTGCATGGATGGGCTTGATGTGTTGGTCAAGGATATGATGGATTAGTTACAAGCTGGGAGGTTCGTAATGAAGATTGAAAATGCGTGATTGATGCGGGCGGGGAGGTCCATATTGGTTGTACTCTTGTCCAGGGATGCGAGCAAGGAGGTTCGTATGTTTCGTGCTCATACTTGAGGTTGTTATGAGCGGGGAGGTTCAAGTAGGTATTCACGCATGTTGGACTATGAGCGGGGAGGTTCGTAGAGTTAAACTACGGGCGGGGAGATCCGTAGAGCTGGACCACGAGCGGATAGGTTGGTGGAAGCATGATAATCCCTAAAGACCAAATTTGTGAATGGATCTTTCTCATATAGGTTATGAGATTGGGGTGGAACGTTAACAAGGAGTCAATGAACTAAGAATTAACTAAGATAGATTGGGTGGGGATTAACTTTCATTATTTAATAATTATGTTGTTTTTCTTTATCAATTCACCCTTTCTGTTTGTGATTGGCGATGATCGTGTGACTTATCACGCGGAAGCAGATGTGAATATAGGTGAAGACGTTGATGTGTAGACATAGAGCGGGGCAGACTATGGGGAATTTACTTCAAGTTTTATTTACAAACATGTTGTAATAAGTTTTTATGATGCTTTTTCTCTATTATGGACTTGCAATAAGAACGATTCAATATATTTGAACTTTAGCGATATAAGTTTTAAATTTTTCCCGCGCTTGGGAACTTTCTATATATTATTTTAATTCCATAGTTTATATTTTATTGATTTATCAAGTAATATCCGCCTAGGGTGTTACAAAGATCTTGGTTATTCTTGGAGGCATTTTAGCTTAGGAATAGCTTGAAGAACTCGTGTATGGTTGGCTAGGGAGAGACAACATCAAGTTTTATAGTTCTTGTTCCTCTAGTTGTTTACATAGTGTGATTCCAGGTCTATGGGTGTCATTCTGACAAGGTTGTAGGCTATATTTTTTTGTTAGTCAAAAATCTTAGTGTGTTTCTTTGTTCAAAAGTGTAATCTTGGTGTGTCATAACGTTTTCGTTGACGCAATCAAATTAATACTACTTATCTATAACAACTTCAATATTGTTTAGAAAGTAGTCAACAAAATAGAAAGGGTAAAGTAACCCAAAGTCGTCTCCCAACGAACACAAAATTGATTTTTGATAAATTAGTTGCTATAAAAACTATACAAACTGGTTAATCAAATAAAATAAGGAATAAAGAAATAAAATTTGAAAAAGATAAAAAGATAAAAAAAACAATGATAAAGAAAAATAGATTGATTCCACTACTTTTTCAAAATAGATCCATCATCGATTATCTAAAGATTATTGCTTAAGTAATTATTGTTGTAGATTTGCAAATTAATCAATGTAAATTCTCAATTAATTTGTTGGTGTTCTCACTATTAATTAAAGTAAATTCTCAATCAAAAGCAAGAACTTTGTAGATTAATTATAGTAAATTTAACCAAAGTACATTCTCAATTAAATATTACTATACTTTATCATGTCCATACTTTTACCTCTAAAATCATGCAACAAGCTAATTAACCAAAGTACATTCTTGATTAATTCTAGTTAAAACTTTCACCTCTAATCAAAGTACATTCTCAATCATTAACAAAAACTCATTCAATCACATGAAAGTTTCCAAATTTAATCAAAGTAAATTCTCAATTAAAATTAAAAACCCTTGAACTCATATGATTGATATGCATATAGATTAAAACATCTCACTAATTATCTATGATGTAAAAACCCATTACTTTTCAAGTGATTCAAAGATAAAAGACATAGATCAATTAAAACCTCAAAAATAATTAAAAGAACAAAGAAATTATTTCATTATAACCTAAGAATCCATAATAAAATTACAACGGAATCAACCCAAGAAGATTAACACTCCATGAAATCGAAATAAAAGAAATATAGAAGAAGAAAGGAGAGAGAAAGAAATTAGGCCCCTCTAAGGGTTCCTAAATTTCGAAGTGTCGAGCTTCCCTTTCTGCTTTCCCTTAGTCTCTTTATATAGGCCTTGATTGGACTTGAATCTTATATTTTCTATTGCTGAAATCTTTTATCTTTTGATATAATATCTCTCAAATAATTATCAGATTTTATGAGTTTCTAAAATATTTGGAAGATTTCCTTTGTTGATAATTTGAGATATACCAAAGATAATTAATAAAAAATCTTTAATTAATTATTCAATAACTTAATTTCGATCCAATTTCCAATTCTGCCCCTCTTGTAATCTCCTCCAATTATCTTCTAAATAATCCAATATCTTCAAGATATATTTGCTTTCGATATTTTAGAAGATCTTTAAAAGATTTGGTAGTTATTATCTTTCGATATTTTATGATATAATTAAATAAGATAATTATTTAAAATATCTAAAGATATATTTTCCCAAGTTATCTTTTATTATAAATATTTAGGAATTATCAAAGTCCTCCTTCTGAAAAAACATAGAGAAAACCACATGGTCCAATTTTTGTTGCCCATCCCTCTTCTTGGCTTAGCCAAACTTCTTCACTTTTTCAAGCTTTTCTTACCGCCTTCAACAATGCTTGGCTTGGATTTTTGTGATTTTGATAATTTCTTATTCTTGGATTTATCTTTGCAGCCATGTCAATAAAGATAACCACTGTAAACTTATTTGCGTCATTCACATCAACAAACTTTATGTGTGGAGCATGTGGCTTTAATTCAATTTCAACAGCATTAGGTACATTAGGGTGGTTAATAGGATCATTAGTAATCCTCATAATCTCATCTTGTGACCAAAAATTTGCACTTAAATTAGTTGACTCTGCTGCTTTATCGTTAACCAAGCTAGTTGCAGTAGCAGATGCTTCAATTACATCTTCGAATATAGTTGGTTCTTCAATTTCACTTGGTTCCTCTAGTGTATTATTCTCACAACTTTGCTACTGAAAAAGATCATTTGTACTCATATCATCATTAGCAGATAAAACTTTATATTCACATTGAGCATCATCATCATATCCATCAATAGATATGTTAGTGTGAAAATCTTCAATTTCTTCATCAGCAAATTAAGCACCATTTTTAGTAAAATTAATATGTCCATCAGTAGACATATTACTATGACCATCATTATATTTATCAGTTGATATATCAGTGTGATGTGATTCTGATGTTTGTTGATCTAACATTGGAATCGTGTACTCATTCACATTAGTGCTCAATTGTTCCATCCTTTGATTCATGCTCCTTAACATTATCATTTCATCCCTTTGCTTAATTATTGTCTTCATAAGTTTTTCTAAGGTGGCCTCCATAACTTTGTCTTTCATTAGCTAAATTAAATATTTTGATATTTGTTCAGCTCTAATGGCCAACTTTAGAAGCATATCTTCTATTTCATGACAAAATGCTCTAAATTTTGGGGTTTCAGCAAATCTCGGATGGCATTGGAGGGTGGTATTAACAGTACAACGTAATTCTATAAAGTTATTGTTACTTGCATCCTCCATCATGTCGTATAATACTTTATCATTTCCATAATTAAACATTAAATGAGGAAAAAAATATGCACTCATCAGTGTGTGATTCGTAAAACTTTTGAATATAGTTGAAACCAAGCTCAAGTTGTCCTACTAAACTAGATGTAGCGTTGTGATTGAGTGAACTAGTATAAAAACATTTATGCCATTCTCTTTCCTTCATCTCTCTCACTTTAAAAACTTAAGAAAACTAAGTAAATCATTCTTTGTTGAGTTTGAATGTGTTTCTGTGTAATTTGGTAATGCATACCTGTTAGAAATATTATTTGGAATAAGTCTTGTATGTAAAAGTTTGATGTTTGAGTTAAATATGTAAATTCAGTGTTCTCCATAATTTCCCGGGATTTTAGCCAATTGATTTGAAATTTTAATCAACTAATTCATAGGCTCAAGAACAAATTAATCTATTGTTTGATTTTTTGACCGGTTGAAAGTGTATTGTTCTATAGATTTTGCATTCGAATTTTGTGGTCTATTTGATTCAATCAAAAGGGGTTTTAAGCTTTCCAAAAAGTTCTAAACAACCAATTCAACCCCTTACTTCTTGGCTTAAATCACCATTTCATATCTAACACTATAAGACCTGGGAAAATTAATTAATTAATTAATAAATGTGGGTAGAAGGCGTCTTTATGGCATTAATTGTTGTTTAATGTGACATGGAAAAGTACTAGCTCAAATGATTGAGAGTACTTTGATTGTGTAAGAGGACTTGGGTTTGAGTCCTATGTTTGTGAATTATGTGTTGTTGTTTTAGGATTTATTTTTAATAATATGTGAGAGTGTGGAATTTGAAATGTAAACTTATATTGATTGTGTATATCACCAAATGTGAATTGGCATAGTGGTTAGGCTTTGGTCTTGTGAGTGGAAGGTCACGGGTTCGAACCTTAGTAGACAGAACTTAACCTTTATTTTTACTAAATTTGGTTTGGAGTGAATGTGGAAAGGTAGAGAACCTAGGGGCAGCCAAGAGGATTGGAAAACTATCAAATAATTAACATTAAGAGGAATTAAAACCCACCCTAAGCCCAAGTTCGTGTTATTTTTAAAACCTATTTTAAAGGCACCTATAAAAGCCAAAGTTTAAGAAAAAGGAAGGGTTTTGGTAATTGAGAGTGGGAGAGGAGGTTTTGAGCGTGCAAAGGGCTGAAGCAAGAGGGAAGTCGTGAATCAAGGGGTCTTGTCTTCATAAATTTGATCACACATTCCAGGTTAGGGGAGCTGAACCCAAAATTTGTGTTGTTGTGTGTATTGTATGTTTTTGATGAATTTATGCGCTGAAATTCGTGATGCTTATGATGGAAATTGGGGGAGGGTTATGAATTGGTACTGTTGTAATTGAATTTTGGACTAAATACATGAAAGAAAAGGGGGTTATGCATAGTATGTGCGGGAATGAGGTGGAACTTGGAATTTGGGAACTATATGGAGTCTATACAATGCCAATGTGATGTTGCAAATTGTGTAAATTGATTTGGTATGCTCGAATTCTGTTTGGTATGTTTTGTGGTGCGAATTGGACAAGGTTGGAGTGAGTCGAGTGCGTGATCAGTGAGGGTATCTACATTTCTTGCTCAGGCGAGCTTGGTTTGCCATTCGAGCGTCTCACTCAGGCGAAGAGGATGGGTTTTGAGCGACATAGACTCTCGCTTAGGCGAGTGAGGTTCGCCTAAGCGAGATAGCGAGGGAGTTGCGCGTGTTGAGCGTGATTTCCCGTCCAGACGAGGGTTTTGTGGGTTTTGAGCGAACCGGGGTCTCACCCAGGCGAGATGGCCTCGCCTAAGTGAGATGTCGTGGTCATGTGTGGTGTTTTGCGTGTATTTTAGCCCAGGCGAGTTTGAAATGGATGTTTGGGCGAGAGACGATCTCGCCTAGGCGAGAGGATCTCGCCTAAGCGAGATAACTTGATGTTGTTGCTGTTCTAAGCTCGCTCAGGCGAGGTGAGTTAGCCTAAGCGAGGCTGAGGGCTTAGCTTGGGCGAGAGGCCCCTAGCTTAAGCGAATTTATGCGAGTTACTATGTTTCATGTGTTTGTGAGTGTGTGTTTTGGTTGTTTATCATAAGGATGGATTGTATATGCATGTGGTGTGATGTTTGGGCTTGAAGGACTAAGTCCAATAGGGGTCTGGG
>Ga0214545_1011023_pt1 | contig 12722 bp, 8 predicted proteins | sample CNSS4metaG_FD_160064 | JGI IMG/M metagenome (GOLD analysis project Ga0214545, IMG submission 160064) | Root nodule microbial communities from cowpea collected in UCLA plant growth center, Los Angeles, California, USA - CNSS4 | ecosystem: Host-associated > Plants > Roots > Nodule | place: USA... | reverse complement strand
TATATATATATATATATATATATATATATATATATATATATATATATATATATATATATGTATATATCACATAATGGGTTTCCCATCAATTCATATAATTATAATGTATTATCTTTTTTTTTTCATTCCACTAAATATTTAAGATCTTAATTATATATAAATTTTAATAAAAATTAGGTCAACATAATTATATAGAATTTAACAAGTGTGTATTAGACAATGGATTCTCTTATCTTAGATAATTACAATGCATTATGTCTTATTTTCATTCCAGTGAATTGATTTTATGTGTTTGCTGATTTTAATTAATTGATTGGGATGAATAAATATATTAATAATAGTTTTTAAAAAACGTAAGAGTTAGTTAAAATGTAATACCGAAAACTTTTAGTATCTTAAAAGCTTAAAAAATTAATATTTTATTTTGTTTTTATTGAAAAATGTTCTTACGCCATCTTATTTTGAAATTATCGGATACTTTGTGATTAATAAAACTTTTAACATAAATTTGTGCAAACACATGAGTTGTTGTTAGGTGTGTTTCCTATTTATTTTAATTTAAAAAATAATAATCTTAGTCATTACTAAATATTATTATTAAAAGTATATAAAAATGATATTTTTTAAAATTTCAGAGATATTTTGATAAAGATATTATATATCTCCTGTTTTTATTTATATTGATAGAGATATCATATATTTTATTCTCTTTTATTATTATCAAATATTCTATTTTATTTTGTTTTTTTACTTTTCCCTCTATATGATGAGACATTGTACTCTATATATTGAACAAATGTTCTAATAAATCTGGAAGCAAACTCTCTTGAGTTGGTTTTTACCCAAACTTTTCTTGTGCATTTTTTGTACGCATCCTTTCTTCTTTCTCTCATGGCTTATACATTTCTAACATGGTATCAGAGTCAAGTTAAAGCCTATCCTAGCGAACTTTCTTGGACATTCTGTTCCACCCGATATCGGGCCGCTAACGGATCACCCACTAATTTCTTGTCCCACGCATGAGATGAATATACCTCGGCGTGAGGGAGTGTGTTGGAAGTCCCACATCGACTAGAGATAATGCAATTTCATAGTATATAAGTGCTTACAAGCTGGTTTTGTGGAGTTGAGTTAGGCTTAAAGCCCACTTCTAACATGATATCAGATTTAAATCGCCTTCCGCATTTTTTTTTCCTTTGTTGTTGATTTCCTACCATGGCCAATACTCATGGTAAAAAATTTTTCACGGTGGTTTCTTTAGCAATCGTGGATGAGGCCGCTTTCCTCGGTCTGGCGGCCGCAATCCTAGATATTGTGACCATTGTCACCGAACCAATCATACCTCTAATTCTTGTTGGATTAAACATGGTATGCCTCGAGGCTCTAACCTACACACTAAAGTCCAACCTCCTCCTTTGAAGCCCTCTGCTCATGCTAGTATGGTTGATATTGTCTCATCTATTGCTGATCTTCGTGCCGAGAAGGATGACAAAGCTGAAGCTCAGTTTGGTTTCTCTAGAGAGCAGTATGAAGCTCTTCTCGCCTTGATTCAGCTGTCTCCCATGATTCTTCTTCCACAGCTATTGTTGTTTATCAATGTACTACCAAACCCACAGGTTTTGTTTTTCCCTTTTCTTCTTGGATTTTAGATAGTGATGCTACTGACCATATTTGTCCTTTTAAATCTTTATTTCAAAATCTCAAACCTATTTCTCCTACTTCTATACAATTACCCAACCAAAACTTTGTCATTGCTAAATTCTCGGGTACCATTGTCTTGGGCAATCTTATCCTTCACAACACTCTTTTTGTCCCTGAATTTTCTGCTCAACTCATCTCTATTCCAAAATTGCTTAATTATACTAATTGTCTTATGATTTTCTCCCAAAATACTTGTCTTATTGTGCAGACAGATACCTTCCAGGCAATTGGAACAGCTAGGAAACATCAAGGCCTGTTTTATCTCTTAGATAGTTCTCAAGACAAACGTAACTTGAGTATATCTAACACAAATATTTCTTTACCACATTCTACTCTCATTAATAATGCTAGTCCTTGTAACTTGTGGCATATGAAACTTGGTCATCCATCTGATAAAATTTTACAGCTTCTTATTTCTGATCATTCTGATATTTTTTTCTCCTTCTATTATTGCGTGTGATGCTTGTGCTTTTGCGAAACAAAAACGTCTAAAATATTCTTCCAGCACGAGTAAATCTCTTCAATTTTTTGAACTTATCCATGTTGATATTTAGGGCCCGATTTCCGTCTCTTCCATTGATGGATACAAGTATTTTTTGACTATAGTTTATGATTATAGCAAATTTACTTGGATTCTTTTTCTTAAAAATAAAACAGAAGTCAGATCTCTTCTTCAAGACTTTATGGCAAAAAGTATCTTCTTAATGATTTTTATAATAGCAAGGGTATTTTTCATGAAACTTCTTGTGTTGCAACTCCTCAACAAAACGAGATTGTTGAGAGGAAGTATCAACATCTTCTTAATGTGTGTCGTGCTCTTCTTTTTCAAGCAAAAATACCCAACATTTTCTGGTCCTATTTCCTTAAATTGGTTGTTCATCTAATTAATAGGTTACTCACTCCTTTTCTCAGTAATCAATCTCCTTATGAATTGGTCTATTCTACTAAACCCGATTTTTCTAATCTAAAAGTTTTTGGTTGTCTAGCTTACGCTAGTTCTGCAAATACTGGAAGAACTAAATTGGATTCTCGAAGCTTAAAATGTGTTTTCCTTGGTTATAAATCTGGAACAAAGGGATATGTTTTGTATGATCTTTACTCCAAGTCTATTTTTGTGACTAGAAATGTTATCTTTCATGAAAATATTTTTCCTTACTCATTCTCTTTGCCTTCTGATAACTCTATTGCTTCAATTGATGATTCTCATAATTGTGATATTAGCATGTATGATTTTCCAGCTTTACCTGTTTCACATGCCACTGACCTTACTACGGATCATGTTACTAGTATTGTTTATGATAATGCTGAAGTTACTGATCTTGGTCTTAGAACATCTCATAGAGTGAAAAACAGGCCTCGATACTTAGATCAATATTATCGTGGTGTTGCTTCCACTTCATGCTCTACTTTTTCCACACCTTATCCAATGCATTCTTTTGTTTCTTATGATAATTGTTCTTCTGACCATACTGCTTTTTGTCATAATATTTCTGCCCAAGCTAAACCTTTCTCCTTTAAAGAAGCTGCTCAACATGACTGTTGGAAATAGGCTATGGATGTTGAGTTACATTCTCTTGATAGAAACCAGACTTGGACTTTAGTTCCTCCTCCTGCTGACATCAAGCCAATTGGTTGTCGCTGGGTTTACAAACTCAAACATAAACCAGATGGCATAGTCGATAGGTTTAAAGCACGATTGGTGGCTAAGGGTTTTACTCAAACTGAGGGGATTGATTATTTTGAAACTTTCTCTCCTGTTGTTAAACTTACTATTGTCCGCATCCTTTTAGCCTTGGCCTCTGCTAGTGATTGGTTTATTCATCAATTGGATGTTGACAATGCTTTCCTCCATGGAGACTTACATGAAGATATCTATATGAAGCCTCCACCTAGTCTTTCACTTCCCCGGCCAAATCTTGTTTGTAAGCTTAACAAGTCTCTATATGGTTTGAAACAAGCTAGTCGTAATTGGAATCAAAAATTAACTTTAGAGCTACTTCTTCTTGGTTACACAAAGCTCTGCTGATCACTCTCTCTATGTGAAGAAATCTGCTTTTGATATTACTACTTTATTGGTTTATGTCGATGATGTGGTTCTCACTGGCAATAACATTGTTGAAATTAATGTTGTAAAAGCTCATCTTCATTCTAGATTTCATATTAAAGATCTTGGCCCTATCAAGTATTTTTTGGGCCTTAAAGTTTTTCGTTCTCTTGATGGATTAGTTTTGAATCAAAGGAAATATTGTTTGGACCTCATTCTAGAGACAGGGATGCTTGAATGTAAACCTGCACCAACACCATTTGATCCTTCTATCAAACTTCATGCCGACGAGGGAGCTCTTCTACCAGATCCTTCTTCCTTTCGACATCTGATTGGACGATTACTTTACTTGACTAACACCAGGTCTGATATTAGTTTTGCTGTCCAACAACTTATCCAGTTTGTTTCTTCTCCGCGTGAACCACTTATGCAGCAGGCTTTACGGATCATTCGGTACTTGAAAAATGCTCCTGGATATGGCTTTTGTATAAATCCAACACCTCTTTTAAAATTCAGGCGTTTTCTGATTCTGATTGGGCCACATGTGCCACTACCCGACGCTCTGTTTCTGGATATTGTGTTTTCTTAGGCACCTCTTTGGTTGCTTGGAAGTCTAAGAAACAAACCACTATTTCACGGTCTTCTTTTGAGGCTGAGTGTCGCGCCTTGGCATCCCTGGCATGTGAACTACAATGGATTCAATACCTTTTTCAGGATTTGCATTTTTCTGTTCCCACTCCCTACACTGCCTTTTGTGACAACAATTATGCTATTCACATTGCCAAGAATCCAACTTTTCATGAGAGAACCAAGCACATAGAAATTGATTGCCACATTATTCGACAAAAGCTTGTCGATGGTCTTATTCACCTTCTCCATGTTCCTTCTAGAAGTCAACTTGTTTATATGTTTACTAAGTCCTTACATCCTTTTGCTTTCCGGGTTGCTACTTCAAAGTTGGGTCTTTACAATCTTCATGCCCACCTTGAGAAGGGGTGATAAAGATATTATATATCTCCTGCTTTTATTTATATTGATAAAGATATCATATATTTGATTCTCTTTTATTATTATCAAATATTCTATTTTATTTTGTTTTTTACTCTATATATTAAACAAAGATTCTAATAAATCTGGAAGCAAACTCTCTTGAGTTGGTTTTTACCCAAACTTTTCTTGTGCACTTTTTCTACGCATCCTTTCTTCTTTCTCTCATGACTTATACATTTCTAACATATTTAAAAAATAAAATTTCATTGATTCAAATATATTATATAATTTATATAAAAAACAGTCATATTTAAGTATAAATTTAAAAATAATTTTATTGACTCGTTAGAGGAATCCCATTATATATTTTGTTATAGATAAAACAAATCATTAAAAAGAATATATCAAAAGCAAAATAAAAATAAAGAAATTGTGAAAATATGGGTGGCAAAGGCAATCAATATAAACCGTGACAACTGAACTAAAAACGATGATTAAACAAACATCAAAGCATCAAAGTGAAAGAAGGACCATTTCCTTTATCAAGTTTTAAATTCTCTCCTGAGAATAGATTCGATGCAATTTGAATCGAACTTCTTGTGCATTAAAGAGTATTCAATAAGTAGCTATATATTGATGTTTCTCGAAGTTCTATGAACTATAAAAAAACAAATTTATCAACTAGAAAAATTGTTATCTATTATGTATTTATTTAAGAGAATATACAGATAATTTGTAATTTAAATGCATATTTGATCTATGTTATAAGAATTATATATATATATATATATATATATATATATATATATATATATATATATATATATAATGAAAATAAATATAATCCAATTAAAATAATTTGTTTTTGGATATTATTGACTTTTATTTTAAATTAAATCAATTGGATGACAATAACAGAATTGAAATTAGAATAGAATGCTTTTTAATGAATGTGCAGAGAGTGAGCATCATCCTAGACGACCCCATTAATTAAATAACAAGATAATACCTCTTGATTTATTAGTTTTAAAACCCTAATCAAATTTTATAATTAACCTTCAAGAGTACTAAGTATATTAAATATCAAACAAACACACGTATCCTAGTTGTCAATTAGTTAATTAGTAGTATAGGTAAAATTTATTTCATTTCATACTTATTAGTTTAAGTAATAAGAAATTTAGCTCTTTAATTATAAGTATTATTTTAATTAGTTTAATAAGAATAGACATTAAGAGAACTTTATTCTCTTGAATTATGGTTTGTATTCGACTTAAATATATTTAGTTGAGGTGTAAAGTAATTTTAAACATCAAAGTAGAATATAATTAATTTACTTATTATAAAATAACCACTTTTCTAGAAAAAAGTGAAACGAAAGAAAACGATGATGGAGAGAAAGAAACCATTCCAGTATTGAAAGGAAATAAACTAATTTCTTAAGAAGATATATAAAAGAATTTTAAAAAGGAGAATATAACATATAAAGCCATGTCTGAATAAACTTTCCAGAACTCCCCGTGTACGTTAACTCTTCCATCTGTGCAACGAGTGTTTCAATAATTTTGATGACCACTCAAAAATTAATTACATTTTTTTTATTCTTTTAATCTCGTTATAAAATTATTGTGTATATTTAAAAAAACACAATGCTTAATTTGTTAACATTGTAGTAAAATAGAGACCTTTACCTCAGAATTACATATATACATATTAAAAAAAATCTTGTATGACTTTGTTGAGCTTCAACTAGTTTATGTAATTCAATTGTTTTGACATCTTTTAATTAAAATCTTTTTTAAAGAATTAAATATATTTTTAGTTCTACCTAAAATTATAATTTATTTTTGTTCAAAATTTTAATATATTTTGATATTAAATTTTAAAAATAAATAAATATAATCTTTTTAATTTAATTACGTTAAATCCTTTTGACATATTAAACTTGTTTTGCAACCGACAATAAGACAAAAACATATTAAATGATATAAACAATTCAAATGCTAACATAAAATGCATTTAATACATAAAAAAAGATTTAACGCAATTGGATTAGAAAAACTCAAATACTAATATAAAACGCATTTAATACATAAAAAAAATTTAACATAATTGAATTAAAAGAATTATATACATTCATTTTGAAAGTTTGAGAATCAAAGTACGAAAAACATACTTAATCCCTTCTATAAATTCATCGTCCAAAAGGGTTCCTAATTTCCACAGCAACGTGAATTAGATTAGGCTTAATGTGATTTCCAAATATTAGGGTTCAAAACAAAATTTTTCTGACCTCAACTACGTTGGATTGAAAAGAAACAAACTTTTTTTTTCTTTGTGAAGCACGATTCGGTGCTCTTCGAAGAAGGGAAAAGAAAGGAAGAAAGAGAAAGGATGGGAAAGTAGAAAGGTGGAAAGAAGATCCGAAAATGATGAAGAAGATAAGTTGTTTTGGCAAGTTGTTTTTTGGCCTTACTAGCAACACACCTAAAGAAGTTGGTCTAATATTCTGAAAAAAGTGGGTGAAAAATAAAGAATTGGAAGGTTGGAGGGGTATTGGGTAGGTGACCCCAAAAGATTTTTTTAACTGGGTTGACCCTTTTTTGATGCCATGGTCCCCCCAAAGTCTGAATTGGTCACAATTTAAATGTGAATGTATGAGCAGACGTAGAAGAAGGCCATAAAATTGTACTTCAAAATTGCTCCAATTGTAAGACAGCTGGAGGTGCCCATTCCTTGCATTATTGTAATAATAAGATCCTAAGGTCACAATAGGTGTGCTCAATTTGGTGTTGGTGGGTTTCATTTTTATTAAATGTTGGAGCCTCTCACTCTCTTCCAATCATAGGGCATGCACACGTATTGTAGACCCCTTTCATTAATGCACCAGCCCTAGGCTGTGACTCACAATCACCTACACCCATCTCACATTGCACGCCACGCCGCAATCCACCGCCTCATCAAACCACGCCCAGCGATTAAATAAATCTAAGATTAACGAAGATTTAAGTGGCGCTGATGAATTAACAAAGCAGATCATAAGTAGTTGCGGAGCTTTATGGGGATGGGTGGCCTCAGTCGCGTCGCACCCCATCTTGTTTTCTTCTCGAGAGAGTAAAGTTAGCATTACTGTGAAATAATTAAAATTGAACTTAAAAAGCTCAAACTGTATCAGAATGAAAATTTCATTATTGAAACATATCTTAGATGAATGATTAATTGGAGGAGTTCTTGGTTGATTGGGCTTCATACTTAGCCATTCAACGGGTGGTGTCGGTCTTCATGTTAAGTGGCCAAACCAAACCATGACGTACAACATGTGGCACACAGTGCACCACTATTGCTAACTACATTTTTTTTCTTTTTATTTCTATTCATTGTCAGTGTCATACCTTCAAATTATGCAAGTACCACTGATTTCAAATTTATGCTTTTTACTATTAAAATTAATTTTTAAAAAATGTGACCAGACAAGGAAAACCACATTCAAATCCAAAAGCTTCACAACACAATTCCAAAACCACGACAAAAGTAAACAAAACGTGAGGTGATGATAAAAATGGAAACGAAGCTCTGTCAGTGAAGGGGAAATTTTACAATTACAATAATATTATCATTTCTATTTTTCAATTTTCATCTATTAATGTCTAAAGTGATTTAATATAAACTATTAATTTTTTTAAAATAATAATAATAATACATTAGTTAATAATCCAAAATAAATCACATCAAAAAATAAAGAAATAGAAGTCAAAATATAATTTTTTATTTTATAATCATACAGTATGAATAACAAGAATTTATTATTATTTGTATGGTTTATTTCCGAATATCAACAAATCTTAAAACCAAGATTTGAATATTTATAAATCGATCAAAATTTTCTAATAATTTTTATATTTATTTAAAAAAATACTTTGTTTTGTTGACAGATGTACTCATTGAAAAACACCCACCACTGTTTATTTATAGAGTGGAGCGTGAGGGTGTTGTTTCCATGTCTAGTTTCAAAGTATGCGTAAAGGTGTTGATTATGATAAATAAGAAATGGAAATTGAAATGAGTTGAGAAGAGTGAAGGTGATATAACATAAATAGGAGGAGTTGGAGGTGGTAACTGTTCCATTCATGCACTTAGTTTTTTGTTAAATGAACCTGTCCAGTTGGAGCAGACATTTTGCGGGTGAATTAGTACTAAGACTAGGATGTCAATGACACGTGGCTGTTTGGCTTATCCACATCTCATCCATTACAAAACAACATTAAAATGAAGCGCCGTTTCCGTGTGTTCCTTTTGTCCACTCACGCAACACGTGACTCTTCTTTTCCTTCTCTCTCACTCTTCTTTCCCCTTTTTCTGCGCCAAACTTCCCACTGTTCCTTTTCTCTCTTTTCACAACAAAAAGTGAGAAACCCCTCACTTCAAATTCAAATCCCCTTCCTTACCTTTCCTCCTCTTTGCTTTAAAATCGAGTCTACTCTTCTGTCAAGATCTCAAAAACTAAACACCTCAAACAAACCCTCTTAAAATCGTGTTTCCATATGTGTAAAGTTAATTATTAATTTCAAAACCAAGCTTGTATCCATGTTAAAATTACATATAAATATATAAAATCAAAATACTATTAAACCTATATATATTCATGAAAAACATTTTATTTATTATAATATTGTACTGCATACTTTCCTTAAATATCACCCTCTTCTGTCTCTCATAAAATATAGGGTAACAATGTCTTTAATCTGGATCCGTGAGACATTGTTAATATATTGACCTAATAATAGTTCAAACACATGATATTATACCTATCAAATTTCTTCTACGGAATCATTAATGTTAACCAAAATATATTGACATATATTTAAGAAATATAATACTAATAAATAATTAAATTTATGAACTTAGATAAGATTCAATAATTCATGTAATATGTTTTTTACTTAATTTTTTTTGATAACATTTTTGGAGACTTTTTTAATTTATTTAAATTTAAAAATTAACTTAAAATCGTTTAATTGTATATTAATGTATATCTTTTGGAAATGAATTGTTTGGTAGTACACAAATAAATAAGAATGCATTAATGATACATATATAGGAGTAGGTATTTCCTAATGTGTGTGATACACATTGATACTTTATTTCCTTCCCTTGGTGTCGTCATCATCTCTTCGGATGCATTAAATTTTCTTATTCATGCATGCAGTACAGATGTAATGGAATTTTTGTTTGTTTCCTTCAATGCTACCACTACATTTTCAAAAGCTCCATTTATTTGCTTGTGACATGCCCTCCCAACATATTCTTCCACATTTTCAAGCCTTTGAAGATAAAGAAAAAATTAATCAAGTTTTAAGTTACTCATTAAGTTTTGATATATTTAATTGTGTTTTTATTCTAATTTTTTATTATATATATATATATATATATATATATATATATATATATATATATATATATATATATATTGAATTTATACTGTTTGATTTTTTTTTCAAGTAAGTGATTGATATTCTTCATCATCGTTGGTTACATGTCTTTACATGAAAGATTAAAAAAAATTAACTATAATATCTTGTATAATATCTTGGAGATATAATAAAATTTGATAATAACTTATTATATTATAAGATATTAACTACAAATATCTTAGAAATATTTTATAATATATTAAGAGTATGTGCATAAGCTCTCATAACTCGAAAGTCATAAGTAAGGTGGACGTGGACAAAATTGATGGATGAACGAGTTTTATCATTCACCATGTGTAGGTGTACCGAAATGATGGATGATCAAGTTTTATCATTCATTGAACTTTATAAATGAATTTAATTCAAATAGCTTTCAAATATGTTGAATTTGAGATTAATAAATATGCATTATGGATAAATGCCCAAACATATGGTTCATTAACATCTTATTAAGAAAAAAATCCATCTAAGGTAAAATAATTTGAACTATAAGGAAAAAAGTACACATTTCTTTTTATAATTAGATATCAAATGCATAACTTGTGGATGTGTGGCCTCCGAGTTAATAATTATGCGTTACGGGTAAATTCTCTTAAATGTTTTTCGGCAGATTTTTCATTTGAGCTTATACATTATGGTTAAATGCTTTTAAAGTGGTTCTCAAATATATTTCAATCCTTTGTGCTTATATATATATATATATATATATATAATATTCAAATATATTTCAACTTGGGGTGCTTTTAGGTCTTTGTCCTCAAATATATTTGAACTCGGGGTGTAAGACCCGATAAATTTAAATAATTAAATAAATGATTATTTAATAAATGCGGATAGTGGAAACATTTATGGCATTTAATGTTGGGGTTTGTGACGTGAAATAGTACTAGCTCAAGTGATTGAGAATAGTTAAGAACGTGGAGAGAACTTGTGTTTGAGCCTTGTGTATGTCAATTGGGTGTTAATTAATTGTTTATTACTTTTAATAAAATACTTCACCATGATAAGTGATAATATAATCCTAGATTTATAGGAATTATAATGAAATATGAATTGGTTGTGCCCTTGCTTTGTGATTGAATGGTTATGTGTTTGAACCATAACTTACATGAATAAGGTTCTTTTTGCCAAAGGGGGTGGAAAACCACCATAGAAAAATTATTGAGTAACCATTAAACTAATTTTAATATCATTAAGGTTAATCAAGGCATGGTTAAGAGGCCAATTAAGGGTGAAATAGTGGTTTTGTTGGGGTTGTCATTGATGCATATTGGGAGGAGAAAATTTGAAAGTAAATCACAATGCCTTAGTGAGTAAGAGGAGGACTGAACTACGGGTGAGCAAAAGGGAGGTTTGTGGATCAAAAAGCTAACTCAAGAACTTCCTATTTGAGCAAGGAGACCAAATTATGGGAGTTGTGTTGATTGTTTTAAATTTACTATAGTGTTTCATTGTGGCTTAATGTATGTGGGGTTCCTTTTTCATTCATTTTCATGCACTATTTTCAAGTTTCTGGAAATTTTTCAAAAACTGCTTGATGGCTTTGAAGACCCACCAAGCGATGCATGAGAGCTGGACCCATTTCTGGGTTTTTTGTGATGAACCTTCTGGCGACAAGGGTAACTCTGCCAAGCGACACAAAAACTGTGCAATTACATTTTTTTTTCATATTTTTCGCATAGCAGGGACTATCGAGCGGTGGTTTCCTACTGCTAGGCGCCAGATCTCTGGTCTTATTTCGCTGGGCGGTAGGATCTAGTCACTAGGCGACTACATTTTTCTAGTCTGCGCAGTTTTCATAAAATTTCATTTTCCGATTCGTTAACCGTCCGATTTAGATGAAATTTTGACAAGTGATTTATAACATATTGTTCTTCACTTTGAAAGGTGGAGATTTGAATTGGATGTTTACAGTTGGAGATATATGTCACTCATGATTGGTTGTTTGAATTTCTTAAGAGTGATCATTAATTGATGATTAAGTGTGCTTAAGTGCTGGTATGACCTTGATTGGTGAATGTATATAGATGTGTGATTCATGAGTATGTTTTTGGTAATGCTTGATGAGCCATGTTGAATATATAAATCTATATATGTGAGCTCGAACGTATAATGGTATAAGTGTGTGAAAAAGGCCATTATTGATGATATCACTATGATCGAATGTGACATGATCATGAAGGGTTTTGGGCAAGTATGGGAAGATGATAATCATACTTTAAATGTAATAGAATTGTAGGGTCATGCGAAATAAGTTTGTAGCTTTGATTGTATCTTATGTGGTGTATGTGAATTGTAAGCATGCAAAAGGTTGGGAAAATGAGAAGGGGAAAATAATGTGTGTGTTGGATTGGACTGTGATGTTTTTAAGGAGCATGAGTGTGTCTACTATTTAAAGTGGTTCCATGAATATGAGTGATGGTTGGTGAAATACATGTTTAATATGTGATATTTGTGTACAAGTATGTTAAAGCTATCTAAGTTAAGACTGTGCATTTGAGACATGTGATTTATGG